>Ga0154020_10001439_pt1 | contig 29393 bp, 30 predicted proteins | sample Klosneuvirus_201_FD_109709 | JGI IMG/M metagenome (GOLD analysis project Ga0154020, IMG submission 109709) | Active sludge microbial communities from wastewater, Klosterneuburg, Austria - Klosneuvirus_20160825_MG | ecosystem: Engineered > WWTP > Aerobic digester > Activated sludge | place...
ATTCCTTTGAACGGTGCAACCGGCGTTCCTCTTAACCAGGTCGTTTCTGCAACGTTCAACGAAAAAATGAACCCGGCCACCATCACCCAGTCGTCTTTCGTTCTGAGAGGTGCCAGTGCTGTAAGCGGTGTGCTTGCTTACGACGAAGCCAGCAACACGCTTAACTTCACCCCAAGTGCTCCTCTGGCCATCAACACCACCTATGTGGCTAAAGTAACTACAGCCGTTAAAGACTTGAACGGCAATGCCCTTCAGGAAGACTATGTGTGGTCTTTCAGCACAGGTGTGGTGCTTGCCCCAATGGTACTCACCACCGATCCGTTAAACAACGCCACAAACGTTGCACTAAACAAGGTAATCAGTGCAACTTTCAATATGCCAATGGATTCTTTAACCATCAATGCATCAACATTTACCTTAAAGGAAGGTGTCAATGTGATTACAGGTACGGTTAAGTATATAGGTACTACAGCCTATTTCACGCCTAACCTGCCACTGGTTTCCAACACATTGTATACGGCCACGATAACTACCGGTGCAAAAAACACAAACGGTGTGGCAATTTCCGCAGATTATGTATGGACCTTCAGAACAGGTGTTCTGCTGGCGCCAACTGTAATTTCTACCGATCCGGCTGATCTGGAAACGGGTGTTGCGCTTAACAAAACCATCAGTGCTGTTTTCAGCGAAGCAATGGATCCGCTTACCATTAATACCAGCAGTTTCAAACTGGAAGAAGGTGCCAATGTTATAAGCGGCATTGTACTTTACTCGGGTGTTACTGCCACTTTTACCCCATCGGTAAATCTGTTGCCAAATACCACATATAAAGCGACCATAAGCACCGTTGCCAAAAACCTGGCCGGTACGCCACTGGCAAGCGATTACATCTGGACCTTTACAACAGCTGCCATTAACCCACCGCTGGTGATTTCAACCGATCCGAGCAACAATGCTACCAACGTCAGTCTGAACAAAGTGATTACAGCAACATTCAACATGCCTATGGATCCGCTTACCATCAGCAATGCAACTTTCACGGTAAAACTGGGCTTAGCCAATGTCAGCGGCGTGGTAAGTTACACTGGTTCAACCGCCAGCTTTACACCTGCTGTCAACCTGCTTTCAGGTAACACCTACACAGCTACCATTACAACTGGCGCCAAGAATCTGGCCGGTGTACCACTTGCCAACGATTACGTCTGGACTTTCAAAACGGCCGATCCACTCGGACCGATTTCTCCTATCCTTAATTCTGTTGGGCGTTTCGGCATCATTGCAGGCGTAGGTGTCAGCAACAACGCTGGTTTTAGTGTTATAAACGACCTGGATGTAGGCATCTACCCCGGTGTCCGGTCTTCTGTTACCGGTTTTCCACCGGCAACAATCGTAAACGGTGCCTTGTATGCAGCAGACGATGCTGCACCAATCCCGGCCATGCTGCTGCAGGCCAAAAATGACCTGACTGCAGCCTATCTGTATTGTGAAAACGCTACTTCGCCTGCCCCTACAACGGTTTCGGGTGATCAGGGTGGCAAAACACTTGCTCCGGGCATTTATAAATCCACATCGGTTCTGTCGGTTCAAAACGGCAACCTGACGCTGGACGCCCAGGGAGACGTGAATGCCGTCTGGATATTCCAGATCGCATCAGCCTTCACAACTGTGGGCAGCGGACCATTCCCGTCATCTGCAGGTGGAAACATCATCCTTAGCGGCGGCGCACAGGCTAAGAACATCTACTGGCAGGTAGGCAGTTCTGCCACCATCGGCGACTATACTTCTTTCTACGGAAACGTTCTTGCACTGACATCCATTACCATGAACGCCTATGCACAGGCGGTCGGCAGAATGCTTTGCAGCAACGGATCAGTGGTTATGACCAGTACCAACATCATCAGCAAACCTTAATACAAGCAACATGCAATCAATTTTAAAAACAATAACAGAAACCCACAAGTCGCGTTTCTTCAAAGCCCTGAATTTGCAGAAAGCGATTTTATTCGCTCTGTGCCTCACCATGGGTTCAACAGCACTCAATGCCCAGACCACCGAATACATCAGACCATCATGGTGGTTTGGTGTAGGCGCAGGGGCTAACTTCAACTTCTACAGAGGTTCAACCCAGAAGCTGAATTCATCGCTTACAGTTCCGGCGGTATTTCACGAAGGAACAGGCATAGGCCTGTTTCTTGCCCCGCTGGTTGAATTTCATAAACCAAACACCCGTTTAGGTTTTATGTTTCAGCTCGGTTACGACGGCCGCAACGGCAAGTTTGCAGAAATACTGACCCCCTGCAATTGCCCTGCCGACCTTTCCGTTAAACTGAACTATTACACCATTGAACCAAGTCTGCGTTTTGCACCGTTCAAAGGCAATTTCTATTTGTATGGCGGACCGCGGTTCGCGTTTAACACAGACCATTCTTTTACCTACCTGCAGAAGCCAAACCCGGCTTACCCGAACCAGGTTGCCAGTCCTGAAGTTAAAGGCGACATCAGCGATGTGAACAAAACCCTGATTTCTATGCAGATCGGCGCCGGTTATGACATTCAATTGTCTTCACAAAAAAAACGCACACAGTTTGTGCTGTCACCTTTCATTGCGTTTCAGCCATACTACGGACAAGATCCGCGTTCGGTTGAAACCTGGAATATCACCACCCTGCGTGCAGGAGCTGCGTTTAAATTCGGTTTCGGTCATCTGGCCGCAACAGCGGTTAAAAAAACAGCCAAAACACCAGACGAAGTTGTTCCGGTTACACCTGTAACACCTGCTGTAACCCCAGTGCGCTTTATGGTTTCTGCTCCGGTTAATCTGTCGCCCCTCCGGACGGTTAGAGAAATCTTCCCGCTCAGAAATTATGTGTTCTTTGATCTAGGTTCAAACGAAATCCCTAAGCGCTATGTACTTCTGAAAAAAGATGAAGTGAGCAATTTTAAACTGAATCAGGTGGTATTATCTACACCTGAAAACCTCTCCGGCCGTTCCGACAGACAGATGATTGTTTACTACAACATTTTGAACATATTGGGCGACCGTATGAACAAGAACCCCGGCACCAGCATCACACTGAACGGTTCATCCGAAAAAGGTCCTGCAGACGGCTTAATTATGGCCGAAAACATCAAATCCTATCTGGTTAACGTTTATGGCATCAATCCAGACAGAATCAAAACCGAAGGCGGATTCAAACCTTTGAAGCCATCTGAACAGCCGGGTGCTGTTAACGACCTCGAAATGCTGAAGGCAGGCGACCGCAGGGTTTCCATCGAAAGCAGTTCACCGGTATTGCTGAGTGAATATGAAAGCGGACCGCTGAGCGGCGACATCAAACCGTTGACCGGGGCCGATAAAGCCAGTGATGTGCGTTTCAACAACCAGGGCAGCAGCAAAAACTTCAGCTCATGGTCTTTACAGATCAAAGACAAGAAGGGTGCTGTTCAGTATTACGGACCGTTTACAGAAGAAACCACCAGCATTCCAAGTCAGACCATACTGGGCTCAAACCCTGAAGGTACTTATCTGATGACCATGACCGGTACAAAATCGGATGGCAGCACCGTTACCAAAGACACCAGTGTGCATCTGGTACATTACGCTTACAGCCAGAATGTCATTGTTCAGCGCTTCAGTGTAATCTACGGTTACGATGTATCCGAAACCAATGCCATGTACAAAAAATACCTGACAGAAGTAGTGGTACCACAGATTCCGATCGGTGCTACCATTGCCATACACGGTTTCACCGATGTAATCGGCGACAGCGAATACAACCGCAAACTGTCTCTGGAAAGAGCCATGGATGTGCGCAGGGTAATGGAAGCTGCTCTGGCTAAAGCCGGCAGAAGCGATGTGAAATTTGAAATATTCGGATTCGGAGAAGACGAAGATTTCAACCGTTACAACAACAAATACCCTGAAGAGCGCTTCTACAACCGTGGCGTTACTGTAGACATTCTCGAAAAGATCTGAGTCGATAAAGACCAGGATTAATTCCCCATATGAGAGCGGCAGTCTGATAGAATCAGGCTGCCGCTCTCATTTTATAAAGTCCCCAAAACGGCAATATGTGAAAGCTGCAACTTTGAACCGTTATTGTGTAACGCCCTGCTTTAAGGTTTGAATCACCTTTGTACCGTGGTTGATTGATCACATAAAACGACTTTACACATGACAATAATGACCGAACTAACGGGCAACTGGAACGAACTGAAAGGCAAACTGAAACAGAAATATGCCGAGCTGACAGACGACGATCTTCTCTTGGCCGAAGGCAAATCTGAAGAACTGCTTGGACGTTTGCAAATCAGACTTGGAAAAACCAAATCGGAAGTTGAACAACTGATCAGCGATATTAAAAACGCCAGTTAGTAAAACGCAAAACCCTGACAAAAAATACAATGAAAACCTTATCCTGCAAAATTGCCTTCTTATCCCTGTTGACCGCAACATTCATTAGCAGCTGCAGTTCGCCTGCCGCTAAAATGGAAGATGCTCAGGAAAATGTGGACGAAGCGAATAAAGAAGTTCAAGAAGCCACTAAAGACGCAAACGAAGCCAATGCTGATCTGGTTGAAGCCGAACAGGCCTATCAGGCAGATGTAGCAGAATACAGAAAAGAAACCGCAGAGCGCATCGCCGAAAACCAGAGGCGTATAGCAGAATTCAAAACCAGAGTGGCATCTGAAAAGAAAGAGGCAAGAGACGATTACAACCGCAGGATACTGGAACTGGAAAACAAAAACAACGACATGAAAAAATCAATGGACGACTACAAATCTGAAACCAGAGCGCAATGGGAAACCTTTAAAACAGAGTTCAGCCGCGATATGGATGAACTCGGTAACGCTTTTACAGATCTGACCGTCAAAAACGTAAAATAACCCGCATCACTTAACAAACAACAATTAACAACCCATGAAAAAAATAACCATTTCCGCATTTGCCCTGTTTGCATGCACCAGCATGTTTGCCGGAAGAAATACAAGCAGCGACCACCGCGAAACGCTGCTGTTCGGCATAAAAGCCGGCGCCAACTATTCCAATGTATACGACACCCGCGGAGAAGCCTTCGTTGCCAACCCTAAATTCGGCCTGGCACTGGGCGCCTTTGCAGCCATACCATTGGGCGAACTGATGGGCATTCAGCCGGAATTACTCCTGTCTCAGAAAGGATTCAAAGGCAGCGGCTCGTTGTTGGGTACATCGTATGGGCTGACCCGCACTACCACATTTATTGACGTGCCAATATTCTTCTCATTAAAGCCTGTTCCCTTTGTAACCTTACTAGCAGGCCCTCAGTTTTCATATCTGGTTCACCAGAAAGATGTGTTTACCAGCAGCGCCACCAGTTATCAGCAGGAACAGGAATTTAAAAACGACAACATCCGCAAAAACATACTGTGTTTCGTATTGGGCACCGACATAGGCCTGGAAGAAATGGTATTCGGATTGCGTGCAGGCTGGGATTTTCAAAGCAACAACGGCGACGGAACATCCAGCACACCAAACTATAAAAACGTCTGGTATCAGGCCACTTTCGGCTACCGGTTTCTCTAATCCTGCATCAATACAATACACCGCAAAATAAAATTTACAATGCGCATTAAACCATTTTCAAGCACATTCTTCTCAGGCATTATTGTGTTTCTGTTTCTTCAGGGATGCCAGAAATACCCTGAAAACGAGGGCATTAGCCTGCGTTCCAGAACCGAGCGGGTCTCGAATACCTGGAAGGTGGACAACTATAAAATTAACGGGAACGACTTTACGTCTCTGGTATCGGGATACACCGAAACCTTTCAGAAAGACGGCCGCTTTAACTACGCCTGGGGCATCACCAGCGGTCACGGCAGCTGGAACTTTCAGAACAAAGATCAGGAGATCCGCCTTTACGGCAGCGACGAACAATCGTCCAGAACCCTGGTAATCGAAAAGCTGGAAGAAAAGGTTTTCTGGTACCATTACATGGAAGGCAACGACAAACACGAACTGCATCTGGTTCAACAATAAACAATCACATTATGAATAAAATCAAACAAATCACCCTTTTCTGCATGCTTTTAACCGGCCTTTCAGTTATGGGTCAACAAAAATCCAGCACAAGCAGCTACGGAAACACACTAAACCTTGGTGTCGGCATCGGCTACTATGGTTACATTGGCTCCAACACACCTGTTTTGCACGCGAATTACGAATTCAATGTGGCTAAAAACTTCACATTGGCCCCTTTCATCACCTATTTCTCATACAGAAGGTACAATTACTGGGGCAACCCCAACTACCCTTACAAGAATTATTACTACCGACAAACAGTGATACCAATAGGTGTAAAAGGTTCTTACTATCTCGATGACGTTCTGCGCGCAGGCTCTAAATGGGACTTTTATCTGGCGGGTTCACTTGGTCTGGCTATCAGAAGAACCATCTGGGAATCGGATTACTACGGAGACAGAAAGGTAGATGGCGGAAACGGACCATTGTACCTCGACATACATGCAGGTGCAGAATACCATCTCAGCAGTAAAGCCGGTATATTCCTCGATCTGTCCAGCGGCGTTTCCACTTTAGGTCTGGCCGTCCATTTTTAAACCGACGCAATTCAAAAAGCCATGGTCAACCTTCTGTATGCTTTATCTGCTGTTTACATCATTGCCTGGGCAATCGGCTTTTTCATAATGCACACAGGTGTTATCATGCACCTGGCGCTGCTGCCGGCCATTCTGCTCTTACTGCTAAGGATTATCCAGAAAAAGCCTGTTACAGAAAAACAAACTGAACTATACAAGCACCAAACAGAAGCACATTGGTTCTGAAATAAGACATACCATTACGCACAAACCGAAACAAGTTTCACAACATCTAAATAATAACCCCCATCAAATGAAAAAATTTACCATCATCCTGTTCGCCGCAATGGCCATGATCACAAGTCCACTGCAATTGAGCGCTGCTAAACAGCCCGGAACCATGACCCAGGCAGATCCGGGACACGCCAGTCAGAAAGAAATCAACACCCTGGAAACACGTCTTATGGCGATTAACGCAATGGACAAATCTGACCTGAGCCGCAGCGAGAAAAAACAACTCCGCAGCGAAGTAACTTACATCCAGAAGAAAATGGTTGCCAACTCCGGCGGTGTTTACATTTCAGCCGGTGCCATCATCATCATTGTAATCCTCCTGATCATTTTATTGTAAACGTTATGTCAAACCTTTTATACATCGTTGCCGTAATCCTGGTTATACTCTGGGCAATCGGATACCTTGGATACAATCTCGGTGGTATCGTTCACGTATTGCTGGTAATTGCCGTTATCTCAATTCTGCTCAGAGTCATCAGCGGCAGAAAACCATTGTAAGACATAGCACACAAGCAATTAAACGCAAATACGCAACTTAGAACAGCAGGTTTAATTACCTGCTGTTTTTTTTGTTAAATACCATATACTTGGCATGCATAAACGGCATTACTGACCAGCATCAGCAATTTTTCAATGTGTTTACACTTTTTTTTCAATATGTTTGAACACGAATGCATTGGTCATTCAGAACACTGCAATAGCAGATCAAAGCACACATATGGAAGAACTGCTCTTCAGCCTTAAAGATTTACAACTTACTCAGAAGGAATTCCTGGTCAGGCTGCTTGTGGCAACGGGTATAGGTTTTCTGATCGGTCTTGAGCGCGAGCATTCCGCCATGGCAGACAAGGAAGACAGTTTTGCCGGTATCCGAACGTTTATCATCATTGTCCTTGCCGGATTCATCGGGGCGCTGATGCACCATCTGATCAGTCCGTGGATATTCGGTGGCATTATTGCCGCAGTGATCATCTTTATCGGCATCAGCTACTGGCGAAGTGCAGCTGGCGGAAGCATAGGCGGAACAACAGAATTCACAGCACTGCTGGCATTCTTTCTGGGCAGCCTTACCTTAATGGGCTACATTCAAGTAAGCCTCTTGCTTGCTGTGCTTATTCTGATGATATTGTCGGCTAAAATCCGTTTGCACCGTATCGTTGGCAAAATCAGCCGCGAGGAATTATACGCCATTATACGATTTGTCGTTTCAGCCATTGTCATTCTGCCTTTTCTGCCCGACAGCGGTTTCGGTCCCTACAAAGTTATTAATCCGCGCGAAATTGGCTGGGTTGTATTGCTTACCTCAGGCATCGGATTTACAGGTTATCTGCTGATGAAGTTTTTGGGTCAGAAAAAAGGAATTCTGCTGACCGGCATCATAGGCGGACTGGTATCAAGCACCATGACCACCTGGATATTTGCCCGTAAAAGCAACGAAACACCGGCTTTATCAGATTACTGTGCATCCGCCATATTGATCGCTTCTTCTGTTATGGGTCTGAGGGTTTTGCTCTGGGTGTTTCTGTTCAGTCCTGTGCTCGCGCTTGGTTTATATCTGCCACTGGCATTAATCGTTCTCACTGCATTTGCGTTTGGCATATATCTGTTCAAGGCACAATCCAATGTTCACATAACGCCGAATGAACTGCCTGCGGGAAATCCGCTTGAAATTCAGAGTGCACTCTTATTCGGACTGATTTACCTCCTTATAACACTGGTCATGCGCTATGCCGGCGAGCAGTCGGGCAGCGGCGGGATATTGCTTACAAGCGCGCTTGCCGGTCTTACAGATATAGACGCCATTGTGATTTCAGTTTCGAAACTGAGTTTAAACGTCATCAGTGTTAAAACTGCTCAATACGCCATACTGATTGGTTTGGTATCAAACACTTTGGTAAAACTGTCCATAGGCCTCTGGGCAGGCAGCAGTTCATTAAAACGCAATTTGCTGTTTGGCTATGGTGCCACCGTTATCGCAGCCGCAATTGGCATATTGATTTTATACGCTTCCTGATTTTCCGTAAATAAAGTTGAACAATTCCGCTGTACTTGCATATATTTGAATGTAAACACCCGATATTAACATCATGAAAACCAATACGCTGCTGATCTGGACCCTTGCCATTTTACTGGCTTTTGTATTGATGGGATCCGGATTGTCTAAAATCGGCGGAACAGAGATGCAGATCGACAATTTTGAAAGCTGGGGCTTTCCGCTTTGGACCAGAATTCCGATTGGACTTGCAGAAATGGCCATTGGCGCCGGACTCCTGATTCCAAAGTACAGAACCGTTTTTGTTGTGCTTGTTTTTGTTTGGGGACTGGCAGCTGTCAGCACGCATATTCAGGCAGTGCCGGCCCAATATCTGGCTGCAGCTATGCCATTGGTGATCATGGTTGTAAATATATTGCTGTTAAGTGCTATTCTTAAAAAACCGGAACCGGAAAAACCGGAATAAACCGGTCAGACAAAAGCGTTACTTGTTCAGTTCTATAAACCGCTCAATGTCAATTTCTTTTCCCATTACGATGATTTCATCCTGTTCGTATATAATCGTATTGGGTTGAACCACCCCAAGCAGGTGTCTTTCAAATTCAACTTTACCCCGCTTGTCCACTTCGTACAAACGTTTGATGGTAATCAGACTCAGATTGTATTTCAAATCAAATTCAATCTTCTCAATGGTCATGTTTTTGATGCCTTTAGGCGCCGAAATTTCAGCAATTTCGAAGCCGTCCGGCAACTGTAAAAAAGTTTTAACACTCGGATGAATAAGCCTTTCTGCAACCAGAATACCAACTTCCTCTTCCGGAGAGAGCGTCTCTGTTATGCCCAGCTTTTCAAGTATCAGCTTTTGATGCGGTGAGCCGGCGCGCGCAATGATGCGCTTGATTTTAAGTTCAAGCAGGTTTACAACGGTTAGAATAAGGGCTTCAAAATTTTCGCCGATGGCAACCACCACGGCATCCATTTCTTCTATCTTAAAACTTCTGAGTGCGTTAATTTCAGTGGCGTCCATGGTTATAGCCATTGCCACATCTTCTTTCAGCACTTCCACTTTATCTTCATTATCATCTATAGCCACCACTTCAGCCCCTCTGCGCGCGAGCTGTCTGGCAATTTTGCCGCCAAAGCGGCCAAGTCCGATTACTGCAAATTTTGCTTTGATCATTGATGCAAAATTAATCGCTTTGTGCATTATTTAATCATTTTAATCGCAAAAGTTTGAAGCCGTGCTCAGAATGTTCTCCAAAGCCGGGTAAACGTTTAAATGGCATTCAGACTTGTATGTCTGGGGCGTATTTCTTAATTTCGGGTAACTAAAACTATGAACACAAAGTCAATTGTCTTTGCGCTGCTCTGTCTGTGCAATGCCAAATCAAGTTTCTCTGCACCCTGGCAGTGCAATGATTTCTCCATACTGCCGGTGCACAGTTTTTCTGTATTCAGAAACCCTGCCCTGCCTGCTCTGGAACGCCAGCCTGTTGCGTACATTTCCCTAAAGAGTCTCTTCGCTTTGCAGGCTCTGCAACACAGGCGTATCTGCGTCCTTTGGCCCTTAAAACAAAACGGACTAGACGTTTCTTATGAAAGCCTGGGCAACAGCATTGCCGAATCACGCAGCTTTGGCATCGGACTCTCCAGACGCCTGAACCCCACATTCAGTTTTGGCTGCAAAGCCATTTATGAGGAATTTTCTATAGACGCCTATGGCAAATCAGCTGCATTCGGATTGAATGCGGGCTTGAGCGCGCGCATCAGCAAGCAGGTAAGTACGGCCTTTTCTGTTTGCGGACTTTTTAAACCCCAGAGCTTCGCATACTTCAACGGGTACAGCGATCCGGCTTTTCAGTGGGGATTTTTGTACCATGCTGAGCAAAAAATGAAGGTGACAGCCGAAATAGAAAAGGTCAGATCCCAACGCAGCGAATTGAAATTCGGTCTGATTTATACTTATGATTCTGCATTTGCATTCAGCGCTTTTCTGAGCAAGCAATTCAAAGAACCCGGTTTTGGTGTTCACTATCATAAAAAACAATTGGGTATGGCTCTGAGTTGCCGCATCCATGTGCTTTTAGGTATCAGTTATCAGATCATCTTATCGTATGCGCTTAAAAGCTGAAATCATTTGCATCACTTTGTTTTGTTTTCAGCTGCTTTCTGCACAACAACACGAAGAAGGGCAAATGCCTGCCGAACTGGAAGCCCTGACCGTCATTCCCGATCAGGAACTGGATCTGAGCGAACTCAGCCACCAGATGCGCATAAACATAAACACAGCCAATGCTTCAGAGCTCAGCGCACTGCATATGCTGAATCAGTCTGCCATCGCTTCGTTGCTAAGGCACATAAGCCTTTACGGACCACTGCAATCTGTATATGAACTGCAAACCATCGAAGGTTTTGATACAGATTTGATTAAACGCTTACTGCCTTACACCAGCATTCATGTTCCGGTCAGATTGCGGTTTAAGCAGGCAGAGACTCAGCAACAGCTGCTTTTCAGAACTGCGTTGCGAACAGAAATTTCACCCTTGTACGACAAAACAAATCCGAAAGCTTACATGGGCTCACCTCTTAAATGGGGTTTCCGCTACCGGGCAAATATCGGCGAATACGTAACTTTCGGTTTGCAATGTGAAAAAGACGCAGGCGAAACGCACAAAACACTATTCAATTCTGCTCACTTAAGCATTGCCAGCATAGGCCGTCTGAAATTCGCTGTGCTGGGTGATCAGCAGATGCATTTTGGTCAGGGTCTGCTGATCGGCAGCGGACTGCGCACGGGCAAATCTTCTATGGTCATGCAGATACTGAAAACACGGAATGGTGCCAAACCGCATACCGCTTTCAACGAAAACGGATATTTCAGCGGGGGAAGTGCAAAGCTTGCCGTAAACCGTTTACTGGATCTGAATATTTTCGCCGGCGTACGGCGAATGGATGCAGTCACTGAAACCGATAGCAACGGACTTACAGGTTCTTATGGAATTACGGGCAGTGGCTATTACAGAACCGCGGCAGAACTGGCCAGACGGCACACCCTGCATCAGCGCCTATGCGCTGCCTCCCTGCACTACAGAGGCCGTTCGCTGGAATTGGGTGCAGGTGCTGTATTAAGCCAGACCCGTTTTTCTGCTGTTAAGAACATCACTGCTCAAAATGTTGCGGCCACAGATTTAAAAGGGGCAATTGACTGGAAGTGGCAATTGGGCAATTTGCTCTGGTTTGGCGAAACCGTTGTCTCGGGCAGGCAGCTGCCGTCTTTTTTATCCGGATGCCTGATTGCCGCCGGCAGGCGCAGCGACATCAGCATTTTGTTGCGACGCTACGAAAATGGCTTTAAAAGCGAACTGAGCAACGCTTTTGGTGAATCCGGGAAAAACCAGGACGAACTTGGCCTGTTTTTCGGTTTGCAAATGCATTTGCCGTGGAAACTGCAATTGAATCTTTACAACGACCTGTGCCGCTTTAAACAGTTCAGGTACAGAGTAAACGCAGCTTCTTTCGTGGGTGAACAATATGCAGAACTGCAATACCGGGACAAGAGGCCTTTGCTAATCAGACTGCAATACCGCCAGATCAGCAGACAGTTAAACCAGAGCGGCACATTTCACATTAAACCGCTTCAGGAGCATATAAAGCAAACGCTGCGGCTGCAAATTGAATACCGGAGCGGACCTTTACGCATGCGCAACCGCTTCGAGAAAACATTTTACCGCATACAAAACCAAGGATTAAGCACCGGCATGCTGATGTATCAGGATCTGGAATGCAAAATTTCAAACCGCATTCGTCTGAATGCACGCTTGAGTGTATTTGATGCCGAAGACCATCTGAGCCGTTCGTTTGCATTCGAAAACGATTTGCCGGGAACTTACAGCATAAGCGCATACAACGGCAGAGGCATGCGGTATTATCTGCTGATGCAAATTCAAATGACAAAAGATTTGAAGATTTGGTTTAGATTTGCACGCAGTTCATTCGAAACCGCCCCCGACACGACAATGTCCGGGGACGCAGATTCCGGAAACCATCAGACGGATCTGAACATGCAAGTGCAATGGAAGCTATGATCAAACTGAGTGTAAACATCAACAAACTGGCCACCCTTAGAAACGCAAGGGGCGGAAACAATCCCGATATACAGAACTATGCAAGTCGCATTGAATCATATGGCGCACACGGCATTACGGTGCATCCAAGACCAGACCAGCGCCACATACGCTTCGAGGATGTCTATGCATTGCCTTCAGTTATAAAAACTGAATTTAATATAGAGGGTTACCCCTCTCCTGATTTCATACAGATGGTGCTGAAGGTAAAACCGGCGCAGGTAACCCTGGTTCCGGATCCGCCAGACGCTTTAACCAGCAACAATGGATGGGACACGCGCAGCAACCTGGTTTTTCTTCAGAATGTGATTGCTCAGTTTAAACAAGCCGGCATAAGGACGAGTATTTTTCTGAATCCGGAACCGGATATGCTGGCATCTGCAAAAGAAACAGGAACCGATCGCATAGAACTTTACACAGAAGCTTACGCTACACGATACCCTGCCGACCCTGCAGCGGCTATAAAACCATACAGGGAATGCGCAGAGGCTGCTTTAAAACTCGGACTGGGTTTGAATGCCGGTCACGACCTTGACCTGAACAACCTGAAATATTTCTGTAAAAACATACCGGGTTTGCAGGAAGTCAGCATAGGGCATGCATTAATCTGCGATGCGCTGGAATACGGTATGTCAAACACGGTTAAAATGTATCTCAATCAATTGTGATTTGAGTAACGTAAGGGTGTAGAAAGTTAATAGCTTTTCTGCGCTTCAATGCACATGCGTTTGTGCAGATCCAAAACCTGCCAGATCAAAGAATGCCTGCCGTCGTTGTATATAATGTCATCTGCAAGCTTCATTTTATCTTCTTCAGGCATCTGGGCCTTCATGCGTGCTCTGATGGCCTCTGGGTCTGAAGCATCCCGGTTCAAAAGCCTTTCCATACGCATTTCAAATGGGGCGTAAACAAGCGCTATCCGGTCTACCGATTGACGGCCGTCTGACTCGAGCATAATGGCGGCTTCTTTGATGACATAGGCTTCATTCCGGTGTTCAAAACAAAACTGTGCCCAGTCTTTCAAAACATAGGGATGAATAATGCCGTTCAGCAGTTTAAGTTTTACCGGATCAGCAAAAACAATACCGGCAATGTAGCTGCGGTTGTATAAGCCATTCAGAAACGTTTCAGGACCGAAGGCTGATAAAAGTTCTGATTTCAGATCCTGAACATGCTCCACCAGGTACTTGGCCCTGCTGTCTGCATTGTAAACAGGTACGGCCAGGTGTTCAAACAGACGGCAAACAGTGGTTTTTCCACTGCCGATACCACCGGTGATGCCGAGCCTCAGCATAGCAGCTTATCAGGCTTTGGCCTGAGCGTTCAGGGGCGCACTCAGATCGGAAGAAATAGCAGACTTCTCGATTTTCAAACGGGTGCCTTCTGAATCAATCAGAACGGTACTGCCTTCGTCCAGAGAAACCACTTTACCGTGTATACCGCCAGTAGTGACAATCAGGTCACCTTTCTTAAGTTCTTCTATGAATTTCTTTTGCGCTTTTACCTTCTTCTGCTGTGGTCTGATCATAAAAAAGTACATCACCACCAGCATCAGTCCCATCATGATCATGAAGCTGCCTGATCCACCCTGTGCGGGTGCCTGTAAAATTATTGTTGAATTGTCCATGTTATTGTTCTGTTGTTTTAATGGCCCTTACATTGGCCGTGAATTTCAGTTCCAGTGTGCCTTCTTTAATGTTTGCCACTACTGTAACGATTTTGTTGTTCATACCGGCTTTGCCTGCACTGTCAAACACTACTTTGATCTTGCCGCTTGCACCGGGCTTTATCGGTGTTTTGGGCCAGTCCGGCACTGTACAGCCGCATGCGGCCCGGCAATCATTGATGAGCAGATCTACTTTACCTGTATTGGTGAATTCGTAAGTGGTTTCCACTTTTTGGTTTTCAATTATATCGCCAAAATTGTGTTCGGTCGTTTTAAAGCTCATCACAGCATATTCAGAGGGTGTTGCGGTCGGATTTTCAGCCGTTGCAGGATTGCTGATTTGCGCATCGGATACCACTGTTTCTGCCTGATTTTCAGTTTTGCCGGCTTCGGTTGCAGTCTGATTGCTGCATGAAGCCGCTAAAAGGCTCATAAGCGTAAAGATGAAAAAATGCTTCATTTGAATGATTTTACTTAAAAACGATGCAAAAATACGGGCTATTATTCATTTTTCAAGCCCCGTCCGGTTTTATTTATAAGACCGTTCTGGCTGAGGGTTATCCTGATTTTATCGAGAACACCATTCAGGAAAAGATGACTTTTGGGTGTGCTGTAAGATTTGGCAATGTCCAGGTATTCGTTGATACTCACTTTTGGCGGTATGGTTTCAAAATACAGAAATTCAGATAGCGCCATACGCAGCATGATGATATCGTTTACAGTCAGCCGCTCGGCATCCCAGTTGGATGTGTTTTCGTGAATCACTTTGTCCAGCGACTCTTTATTTACAATACAGTTTTCAAATAGCGACAGCCCGAATTGTATGTCTTCCAGTTGCTTGTCGTTTACTGTTTCAATTTTCAGTTTCTGGCGGTCGTAATAGGTGTTGATGGTGCCGATTACCGCTTTCAGGATATCGGCAGAATCATCGTCCCAGAATATGTACTCATCTTCCATTGTCTGTCCAAACAGGTCAAACTCATTGAACAGAAACTCATACAGATTGGTCAGAAACTCTTTTTGCACATCAGCGGTAGGCTCGTCAAACACATTGAAATCTGTAAAAAAGTCGTATTGCACCAGGTCGATGAAAATACGGTTGAACAAATCCCCGTGTCTTTTCCAGTCGTATGGCAATTTTCCGCACACTTCCTCAAATTGCTGATTTACGGAAAGGGCTTTGAAAAAATCCAGACGGGTCAGCACTTCGCTGTTGCGGATCTGATTTTTATTCGGAAAATACTTTTCGGTTTCAATTTCGCGCTCACTTTCCAGAAATGCATTGAAATCCATCAGAAACTGAAGGTTGAAATAGTAGAATTTGTAATACTCGTTGAATTGCTTTTCGAGTACCTTCTGAAAGACCGGCACTGATTTGGCGTCTTGTTGCTGAAAAGCGTATAACTGCTGAAGAACTTTGATGCGGATATTCCTGCGCGATAACATGTATGAACGTATTTGGGGGCGCAAAGATATGTTTTTTTTAATGACAAACAGAAGATAAACGAAAAACTTACAGGATTATCCGTTTATGATACAGGATGCGACTGGCTCTGGCATAAATGCTGTTCGCAGTGTCTGCATTCTGTCTTATTCGGCATTTAACTGACCCTGCCCCAGAAATGATCGGCCTGATGCCGTTGCAGGTAATGCAGCAAGGGCTGATTTTCGGCGTGTTCAAGTCCCGGGTCGTTCTTTAATACATATGCAGCCGCGCGTTTCGCCAGATCAATAATTTCTGTATCCTTAACCAGATCCAGCAACTTGAAATCGGGCAGACCGCTCTGCCTGGTGCCCAGCACATCGCCGGGTCCGCGGAGCTCCAGATCTACCTGTGCAATCTCAAATCCGTTATTCGTGCGACACATGGTCTGAATCCGTTTTTTAGCCGGATAGCTCAGGTCTTCTCTGGTCATCAGAATGCAGTAACTCTGCTCGGCGCCCCGGCCTACCCGCCCCCTCAGCTGATGCAGCTGAGACAGACCAAAACGGTTGGCATCCTCTATCACCATCACTGAAGCATTGGGCACATTTACACCGACTTCAATTACTGTTGTAGAAATCATAATCTGGGTAACACCATCTTTAAAACGCTGCATTTCAAGGGCTTTTACATCGGCTTTCATTTTTCCGTGCAAGAGGCTGATCTGGTATTCGGGCACCGGAAAATAGCTGCAAACCACATCATAGCCGTTCATCAGATCTTTCAGATCCAGTTTGCCCGACTCTTCAATCAGCGGATACACGATATACACCTGTCTGCCTTTGATGATTTCGGTTTTCAAAAAAGACATAACTTCTGCCCTGAAACGCTCCTGACGTTGCACCGTTTTTATGGGTTTTCGGTTCTTGGGCAGCTCATCAATCACCGAAACATCCAGTTCGCCGTGTATGGTCATTGCCAGCGTGCGTGGTATCGGCGTTGCGGTCATTACCAGGACATGCGGTTTGTGTTCGTATTTGTTCCACAAAACGGCCCTCTGGGCAACGCCAAAACGATGCTGCTCATCAATCACGGTGAGTCCGGGCGAGCGAAATTCTACACTGTCTTCAATCAGGGCATGTGTGCCTATAAGCATATGCAGAACGCCTTCTTTAAGGTCATGGAGTATCTGAACCCGCTTTTTCTTGGGTGTAGACCCCGTCAGCAGCTCAAGCCGTACAGGCAATTCAGCCAGCTGGTCTTTAAGCGTCAGATAATGCTGTGTGGCCAGAATTTCTGTGGGTGCCATCATGCATGCCTGGTAGCCATTGTCTATACACATCAGCATGCAAAATAAGGCCACTATGGTTTTACCGCTGCCCACATCACCCTGCAGCAAACGGTTCATCTGCCGGCCGCCCGACATATCTGAACGGATCTCTCTGATCACCCTTTTCTGGGCATCGGTCAGTTCAAATGCCAGATGATCGCGGTAAAAGCGGTTCAGCAGTTCGCCCGACCGGGGCATGGGAATGCCTTTATTTTCGAGCCAGCGCCTTGTCCTCATTTTTTCGGAACGCATGGCCAGCGTAAACATTTCTTCAAATTTAATCCGTCTTGCGGCCTCTTCTGCTGCTTTCTCGCTGCCCGGAAGGTGCATGAAATACAAGGCAGCCTTATGTCCGATCATTTTTAGCGGCTTTAAAACAGAATCCGGTATGAACTCTTCTGCATTGAATTCCGGACTTTGAATAACCTGCTTTACAATGTTCAGAATGTAACGCGAATCCATAAACCTGGATTTCAGCTTTTCGGTAAGCGGATAAACAGGTTCCATCGGATCACCTTTGTCGTCATCGGCCGGATCATAAAGCTTAATTTCAGGATGGGCCATATTCAGTTTGCCGTTAAAACTGCCGACTTTGCCATAAACCGTATAGATTCCATCCTCCTTGAGTGCTTTGACAATATACTGGAAATTCTTGAACCACACCAGCTCAATGGCAGCGCTGCCCTCTTTTAGTATTGCCGTCAGCCTTTTTGATGTTCCGTTGCCGATGCTGCGTATCTGAGTCAGCTTACCACGCAGCTGAACTGCAGCAGACTCTTCGTTCAGCTCTGAAATGCGGCTCAGTTTGGATTTGTCTATGTAACGAAACGGAAACAAACGGATCAGATCGCCGTATACAAACACACTCAGCTCGGCCTGCAACAACTCAGCTTTCTGGGGCCCTACCCCTTTCAAATACGCGACTGGTGTCTGCAAAAAATCGGCTCTCAAATTTCTTTTAAAAAATGTCTTGCAATATCTGATTTTATAGCTAATTTTGCGCAAATTTTAAAAATAAATAATTTCGAATGAAAAAAGTATTCATCTTAACCGTTATCGCAGCTTTCTTCGCTGCCTGCAACAGTACACCTGCTGTATCTGAATCAGCCACTAAAGTAGCCGACCTGACCAAATGGGTTGACTCTGTAAAAGGTCTGGTTGCTTCTGCCAGCACTTTTGATTCAGCTACCTGGGCTTCTTACTCTGAAGGTTTCAACAATGCTCTGACCGGCATCAATGAAGCTGAACTGGACGAAGCTTCTAAAACCACTCTGGCAACCATCAAAACCACCTGGGAAGGTGTTGGTTCTTCTTATGCTTCCGGCATAGAGAACGCTAAGAAAGCTGCTGCTGAAGCTGCAATGGCTTCCGATTCAACCGCTACTGCAGTTGACCCGACGCTGATCGAAAAGGTTATCGAGACCGGAAAAGAGGTTAAAGACGCCGTTAAGAAATAATAACTGACAACATATTAAAAAAGGTTGAACCATATGGTTCAACCTTTTTTTTTGCCAATTAATCTCTAATTTTACACCTGTGATTAAACCGAGTATTCTCATTTTGTTTTGCAGTATTCTGTCATGCAGCCCATCTTCTGATAGCGGCGGTGAACGGCATAGTTTAGCGGATACCCAGGCTATTGAACAGGAGATTACAGGTACTTTAATTACAGATTCAATAAATGAAGTTAAAGACACATTAAGTGCCTTTCAGGAAAGGTTTATTTGCAGCCAAATTAACCCAAAAATGCGAAAAATAAGTGATTTTAAGCGCTTAACAAATGAAGACATGCTGGAAACGTATACAAATCTTCTGAAAACGTTCGACCGGTATTCTGATTCTTCGGCATCAACGCTGGTTTTAATTCGCTATGCAAGCAATTTGCTTGATGCGCGATACAACCTTCTTGCGCTTGAAAACGGATTAACAGATCTTGAACGGCTGCAGATAGCTTCTTTTATGAGTGATATGCGTGGCAGACTGGCAAACAGACCTGTAAACACGAGCAAATAAAGATGAAAACCATATTTTTACTGCTCATTTCAAATATTTTCATGACCATAGCCTGGTACGGCCACCTGAAATTCGAAAATGTACCCATGTGGAAAGTTGTTCTGATTAGTTGGTTAATTGCATTTATAGAATACAGCTTTATGATTCCTGCAAACAGAATCGGAAAACTGGAGGGCATGAGCGGATATCAGCTAAAAATAATTCAGGAAGCCATTACCATCATTGTCTTCATCGTATTTGCCGTTTTTATACTGAAGGAACCTTTAAAATGGAATCACATCCTTGGTTTTTTCTTTCTTTTTTTAAGTGTTTTTTTCATCGCAAAAAAATTTTAGCAAAAGTCGGGCAATCGTTGTAGGAAAATTCGAAATGCTGTCGTAAATTTGCCGCCCCACAAAGGAGGAAATAAAATTTGACAGAAGAACAATTACAAGAAGGCAACGTATCAACCGGAGTTGATACCGCCACAGAAACCAAAAAAACCAGCAGCAAAACACCAAGTGCTCCCGCTGCTGAAGATTTCGACTGGAGCATGGACAAAGCAGGTTTCGGTAACTACAACACCGCCCAGCACCAGGAGATGGTTAATCTCTACTCAAACTCTCTTAAATCACTTACTCAGAACGAGCTCATCACAGGGACTGTTGTCGCAATTTCTGAAAGAGAAGTGGTGGTAAACGTCGGCTTTAAATCCGATGGTATCATTTCCAGAAACGAATTCAAAGACATGCCCGACCTGAAAGTTGGTGACAATGTTGAAGTGTATCTGGAAAACGTCGAAGATCAGGACGGACAGCTGATCATTTCCCGCAAGCGCGCCATTCAGGAAAAAGCATGGGACTTCATCCTCAAAGCGATGGAAGAAGGAACCGTGATGACCGGTCTTGTGAAAACAAGAACCAAAGGTGGCCTGGTTGTGGATGTCATGGGTATAGACGCTTTCCTGCCGGGTTCACAGATAGATGTGAAACCGATCAAGGATTACGATCAGTACGTTGGCAAAGACATGGAATTCAAAATTGTGAAGGTGAACGACGTATTCAAAAACGTGGTTATCTCGCACAAAGCCCTTATTGAAGACGACATCGAGGCTCAGAAATCAGACATCCTGTCCAAACTTGAAAAAGGTCAGGTCCTGGAAGGCGTTGTTAAAAACATCGCTCCGTTCGGTGCATTCGTTGATCTGGGCGGCATAGACGGTCTCCTGCACATTACCGATATGTCATGGGGTCGCATCAACCACCCTGAAGAACTGCTGCAACTTGAGCAGAAGGTTACTGTGGTTGTTCTGGATTTTGACGAAGACAAAAAACGCATTTCACTTGGCATGAAACAATTGTCAGAACACCCTTGGGATTCCCTCGGTGAAGAGTTCAAAGTGGGTGCTAAAGTAAAAGGCAAGGTTGTAACTGTAACCGATTACGGTGCATTTATTGAAATCAAGCCGGGTGTTGAAGGTCTGGTACACGTTTCAGAAATGAGCTGGAGCAGTCACCTCAGAAGCCCGCACGATTTCCTGAAAGCAGGTGATGAAGTGGATGCAGTGATTACCGCACTCGAAAAAGACGAGCACAAAATGTCTCTGGGAATCAAACAACTTTCCCCAGATCCATGGGCCAGCATCGTTGAGAAATACAAAGTCGGCAGCAGACACACCGGTGTCGTTAAAAACCTCACCAGCTATGGTCTCTTTATTGAGCTCGAAGAAGGTGTTGACGGACTGGTGCACGTTTCTGACCTGTCCTGGACCAAAAAAATCAAACATCCTTCCGAATTCATTAAGAAAGATGAGAAGATTGACGTGGTAGTTCTGGAAGTGGATTCTGAAAACCGCAGATTGTCTCTGGGCCATAAACAGCTCGAAGAAAATCCATGGGATACATTCGAAACCATTTTCTACCTGCACAGCAAACACGAAGGAACCGTTGTCGGTGTTAACGACAAAGGTGCCAATGTTCAGCTTCAATACGGCATCGAAGGTTTCGCACCTAAACGCCACCTGGTAAAAGAAAACGGCAGCAAAATCAAGGACGGCGACGCCCTTGTGTTCGAAGTCATTGAATTCAACAAAGAAAACAAGAGCATCGTTCTGTCGCACACCAATACCTGGAAAGCAGACGACAAAGCAAAAGCAGCTGAAGATCAGGCAAACAGAGACAAAGCATTCAAAGGCACCAAGAATCTCAACAAAACCAATGAGAAATCTACCCTCGGTGAACTGGATGCCTTCAGTGATCTGAAAGCCATGTTCGACAATGCCGGTGTAAAAGACGAAAAAGTTAAAGTAGAAAAGAAAGTTAAGGAAGACGTTAAAGCTGAAACAGCCGAAACGCCTGCCGGTGATGATCTGAAAAAGATCAACGGTGTTGGTCCGGCCTTTGAAAAAAGACTGAACGCACTGGGCATCTTAAGCTTTGACGACCTGATCGCCTTAACCGACGAGATGATTGCTGAACTCGAAACCAAAGACAGTATGACCAGCCTCGAGCAATGGCATACCTGGATCGAAGAAGCCAAAGCGCTGAAAGCATAACTAATTAGATTTCAATACAAAAAAGCGACCTCAGGGTCGCTTTTTTTATGCCTTAAAACCACTTGTGCCGTGGCATGAGGCGCAAATTTACTTCCCTTTAAACGGCATTATTAAGCGCTGTCTTGCATGACCGTAAAGCAGCTTATGAAACAAAACGGACAAGCATTCCTGAAAAGAAGACAGGCACGTTTATGCAAATCAAATAAATCCCTAACTTTGAAGTGCCTATTATCTATGTCAGAAACAGAACCCTCTATCCTGGAACGCGAAGAACTGGAACGAAAAGAGATCCTAAAACGATACAAATCACTGTTGCGGGCCATCCGGCACGAACTGACCCAGGAACAGAAAAAAACCATACGCGCTGCTTTCGATCTGGCACTGGATGCCCACAAAGACATGCGCCGTAAAACCGGCGAACCGTATATCTACCATCCCATTGCCGTTGCCAGAATTGCAGCCCAGGAAATCGGACTGGGCACCACCTCCATTGTGTGTGCCCTGATACACGATGTGGTTGAAGACAGCGATTATACGGTAGAAGACATCAAGCGCAAGTTTGGCGAAAAAACCGCAAAAATCGTGGATGGTCTGACAAAGATTAAAGAGGTTTTCGACCACACCGACAGCATGCAGGCTGAGAATTTCCGCAAAATGCTGCTGACCCTCAGCGACGATGTGCGCGTTATTCTGGTAAAGCTGTGCGACCGTTTGCACAATATGCGGACTCTGGAAAGCATGAGCCGTAAAAACCAGCTTAAAATTGCCAGTGAAACCCTTTTTCTGTATGCACCCCTCGCCCACCGCCTGGGTCTTTATGCGGTTAAATCGGAGCTTGAAGACCTGTCCATAAAATACACACAACGCGAAGCCTATAAGGAAATTTCAAATAAACTGAATGCCAAAAAGGCTGCGCGCGACCGTTACATCCGCAAATTTACAGAACCCATACGCCACAAACTTGAAGAGGCCAATCTGAAATTTGTAATCAAAGGCAGACCGAAAAGCATCTATTCCATTCTGAAAAAGATGAATCAGCAGGACATTCCATTCGAACAGGTATATGATCTTTTTGCCATTCGCATCATCCTGGATTCTCTGCCCGAAAAAGAAAAGTCTGACTGCTGGACTGCCTATTCCATTGTAACCGACATCTATAAACCGAATCCTTCTCGTACACGCGACTGGATAACAACACCCAAAAGCAACGGGTATGAAAGCCTGCATTCAACCGTAATGGGCAACGACGGCAAATGGGTGGAAGTACAGATCCGAACCGAACGCATGGACGAGATTGCTGAAAAAGGCTATGCAGCCCATTGGAAATATAAAAATTCTAAAGACGGCATTGCTCCTGAAGCGCCCGGCGGTGTAGACGGCTGGCTGGCACGTATTAAAGACATTCTCGAAAATCCGTCTTCGAATGCACTCGAGTTTCTGGACGATTTTAAACTGCAGCTGATACACGAAGAAATCTTTGTTTTTACACCCAACGGCGATCTTAAAAAACTGCCAAAAGGGGCTTCAACGCTCGATTTTGCATTTGAAATACACACGCAGGTGGGCAGTAAGTGCATCGGCGCAAAAGTAAACAACCGTTTGGTGCCCATCAGCCACATCCTGTCTAACGGCGATCAGGTTGAAATTCTGACCTCAGAAAAGCAGCACCCGCGCGATGAGTGGCTGAACTTTGTCATCACCGGAAAAGCCATTGCCCGCATTCGCAATTTTCTGCGCGAAAGCAAGCGTGAAATGGCCGATAAAGGGCGCGAAATGCTTAAAAAGCGCTTCAGCAAAGAAAAGGTCGAATTCAACGAAGACAATATCCAGAAACTGGTGCGCTATTTTAAAGTTCAGAGCGCCCTCGATTTGTTCTATTCGGTTGCCAAAGAACTTATACCGTCTGATAAACTTCTGGTAAGCAGCATCGTCAACAAAAAAATTACCGCCCCGGTTAAGACAGCGCCAGCCAATCAAGCGCAAAATTCACCACAGAGCAATAAAAAGAATGAAATTGTGGTTGGCGAAGAATACGACCTGCCCTACAGTCTGGCCAAATGCTGCAACCCGATACCCGGCGATGATATTTTCGGATTCATAACCATAGGCGAAGGTGTAAAAATACACCGCACCAACTGTCCCAATGCTGTATCGCTGATGAGCAACTACGGTTACCGCATCATCAAAGCCCAGTGGAAAGACAGCATGGTTAAAAATGAAACCCGTTTTCTGGCCGGAATACGCATTGTGGGTATAGACGACGTGGGCATCGTAAGCAGTTTGTCTGAAATTATCAGCAAAAACATGGGGGTCAATATGAAAGCCATTACCATCGAAAGCCATGAAGGCACCTTTGAAGGCATCATAACTGTTTATGTTGAAGACACCAAACACCTCGACAACCTGATTGCCAACATCAAACAGAAACACCCGGTCATGGACGTTTCGCGTATGGAAATTGCCCGATAAGCAATTTGCGTAAAGGCTGCTTTTAAAACACCTGTGTAAACGTTGTGGACCACCTAACCCTTTTGACCCTCTTGTTCATTTTTGCATTTGCATTGTTTTTATATGCATTCGGCGCTTTTACATTTGGCTGGAATCTGAGCACAAAATTCAAACTGTATACACTTTACCAGAACAGCAGCAAACTGTATAAACGATATCTTGCGCTCTCGGTTCTGTTAATTGTTTATCCCATTTTTACAATTGCGACAGACAAAGCGCAACATGGAGAGGTGTTTTTGTTTATCTTCCCTGTCTATCTGCTCTTATTCAAGCTCATTAACAAAATCAGTATTCGGTTCAACAAACGGCCGGTATTGATTTCTACGCGCTGGGATTATGACTCGGAAAAACGCAATTTTCTGGACATGGTGTTAAGTGGATTTGCTTTCTTATCAACGGTTTTAATCTGCATCTGGATGCACTTTAGGCTCTGATTGTCAGATCCAGACGCTCTTGCCAAAGCGTTAATAATATTCTTAAAACTCCGCCATCCCGTTTAGAAATTCAATGTATATTTGCACTTTATGCAAAGCGCAGGCGATAAAGTCAAGAAGGTAAAGCTGGAGGTCAGAAAGATCTTTACGGCCTATCTTGAAAAGAACAAGCAGCGGAAGACGCCTGAACGCTACGCCATACTCGACGAAATATACACCCATAAAGAGCATTTTGATGTGGATACCCTGTTCATCCACATGAAGAACCGCAAATACCGTGTGAGCCGCGCAACGGTTTACAACACGCTCGACCTGCTGCTGGACAGCGGTCTGGTGAAACGCCATCAGTTCGGACAGAACATGGCGATGTACGAACAGAGTTACGGTTTCAGTCAGCACGATCACCTGATCTGTCTGCATTGCAACAAAGTGCTCGAGTTCTGCGATCCGCGCATACAACAAATCAAATCGACCATGGGAGAACTGCTGGGTTTTGAAGTGAATCACCATTCACTGCACCTATACGCCAATCCCATACTCGAAAATGACCATCAGTGTAAAAGTTGTCATAAAGAAGTAATCCAAAAAGATGAATAAAGTAGACGTCGTTCTCGGCATGCAATGGGGAGACGAAGGAAAAGGAAAAATTGCAGATTTCCTGACCCCCCAGTACCAGGTGATCGCCCGTTTTCAGGGTGGTCCGAATGCCGGCCATTCCCTCAAATTCAACGGACAGACCCATGTCCTGAATACCATACCCTCCGGCATATTCCACAGCGAAAGTCTGAACATCATCGGCAACGGTGTTGTGGTTGACCCTGTGCGCATTAAAGCAGAAATAGAACGTGTGGAAGCTGCAGGCGCTGACGTGCACAAGAATCTGGTGTTTTCCAGAAAAGCACACATCATTCTGCCGACCCACCGCCTGCTGGATGCTGCCAGTGAACACGCCAAAGGCGAAGCCAAAATCGGCTCAACGCTGCGCGGCATTGGTCCAACCTACCGCGATAAAATCGGCCGCAACGGATTGCGCATAGGCGACATCATCAGTCCCGCTTTCCGCTCCAAATACGAAGCCATCAGCAAAGAACACATCAAACTTGTTGAGTTTCTCGGCTACACCGATTTCGATATGCCTGCGCTGGAAGCCGAATTCTTTGAAGCCTGTGAATACCTGAAACAATTCAAGCTGGCCGATACGGAATACCTCATAAACGAGAAGATGGCCACCCAGAAAATTCTGGCAGAAGGCGCACAGGGCAGCATGCTCGACATAGACTTCGGAAGCTATCCCTATGTAACCTCCAGCAACACCATCAGCGGTGGCGTGTGCAACGGACTGGGCATAGCCCCGCAGCACATCGGTCGCGTACACGGTATTTTCAAGGCTTACTGCACCCGCGTAGGCAGCGGACCGTTCCCAACGGAACTGCTGGATGCCACGGGCGAAGAACTGCGCAAAAAGGGACACGAATTCGGTGCCACTACCGGCAGACCAAGACGCTGCGGCTGGCTGGATCTGGTAGCCCTGAAATACGCCATCATGCTGAGTGGGGTCGATTACCTCATCATGATGAAGAGCGATGTGCTCAGCGGTTTTGAAGAAGTAAAGGTCTGCACCGGCTATATGCTGAACGGCGAATTGCATACCCAGGTGCCTTACGACCTGTGCAATGAAACTGTAGAACCTGTTTACCGCTCGTTTAAAGGCTGGAGCGAAGACCTGACCGTTTGCAGAAAGAAATCAGAACTGCCGCTTAATTTCAAAACCTACATTGATTTTCTGGAAAGCGAACTGGGCATGCCGATTCAAATCATTTCGGTTGGCCCGGACAGGGAGCAGACGATCGTGGATTAAGCTTTTTTAAACCCCTAGTATCATTATTTAATTTGGCTAAAAACCTTAACATGTATTTAAAACACATTTGCATACTGCTTTGCGCAATCGCCACACTGAACGCCTGTTCGACACGTAAATCAAACACCGCTTCTGCCCCTTACGAGCTGCTTAACAGCACCTGGCAGTACAGCGACAGCGACAACGACCGGAATTATAACATTACTTTTGCCCGCAAAGGCAAACTGAAATCCACCCACCCCAACGATGTAACCCCCGACAACGATACCTGGGAACAAAACGGTGAAAATGTGCGCTTTTTCTTCAACAACAAATACGCCACTTACGAAGGTAAATTTTACGGCAAAGACACCATTAAAGGCAGCGCAAACAACAAATTGAACACCTGGTCTTTTTTATTGGTGCGCACAAGATAAGTGGCAGGCAATTCATAGCGTTCACGTGGCCAAACAGATTGTGATACCAAGTCTTAATCGACATCCTTGCTTTTAAGGAAATACCACAGATAGGCCGCATCTAACAAATAAAAACACAATAAAAAAGCACCCGATGCGGGTGCTTTTTTAAAATAAATTTCCGTCTATCTGGTAATCCTGAATTAAGCTGTCTGTCCCAGACTGGCTTTCAAACCTTTGTCCAGTTCATCCAGAAACTCTTCGGTATACAGATAGTGTTCACCGTGGGTCACTTTGTTGCCGTGAATGCAAACCGCCAGATCTTTGGTCATTTTACCGCTCTCAACCACGTCTACACAAACTTTTTCGAGTGTGTGGCAGAAATTGATCAGTTCCTGATTACCATCCAGTTTGCCCCTGAACTCCAGTCCGCGCGTCCAGGCGAAGATGGAAGCAATCGGGTTGGTGGAGGTCGGTTTGCCCGCCTGATGGTCTCTGAAGTGCCTTGTAACGGTTCCATGGGCCGCTTCGGCTTCCATGGTCTTGCCATCCGGAGTTACCAGAACGGAAGTCATAAGACCAAGCGATCCGAAACCCTGGGCTACGGTATCAGATTGCACGTCGCCGTCGTAGTTCTTACAGGCCCACACAAAGTTGCCGTTCCATTTCAGGGCAGAAGCCACCATGTCGTCTATAAGGCGGTGCTCGTATACGATTCCGGCCGCTTCAAATCTGGCTTTAAAGTCAGACAGGTAAATTTCTTCGAATATGTCTTTAAAACGACCATCGTATTTTTTAAGGATGGTGTTTTTGGTAGACAGGTATAATGGCCAGCCTTTCTGCAATGCAGTGTTGAAGCATGAGTGGGCAAAACCTCTGATGGACTCGTCTGTGTTGTACATGGCCAGTGCCACGCCGTCGCCTTTAAAGTTGTAAACTTCAAATTCCTGCACTGTGCCGTCTTCACCTTCAAATTTAACGGTCAGTTTGCCTTTGCCTTTGGTTACAAAATCGGTTGCACGGTACTGATCGCCAAATGCGTGACGACCGATGCAGATCGGCGCGGTCCAGTTGGGCACCAGTCTGGGTACATTCTTGCACACAATCGGTTCGCGGAACACGGTGCCGTCGAGTATGTTGCGTATAGTGCCGTTGGGCGACTTCCACATCTGCTTCAGATTAAACTCCGTTACCCTGGCCTCATCGGGGGTTATGGTGGCGCATTTGATGCCCACATTGTATTTTTTAATCGCTTCTGCTGAATCTATGGTTACCTGATCGTTGGTGGCATCGCGGTGCTCAACCCCCAGATCGTAATACTTAATGTCCAGATCCAGATACGGCAGTATCAGTTTGTCTTTGATGAATTTCCAGATAATCCGGGTCATTTCGTCTCCGTCGAGTTCTACGACCGGATTGGCTACTTTTATTTTGTTCATTGGCTTCTTTAAAAAATGTGAATGCAAATGTAGAAATATTTAAGGACAGATGAAACGGTAAAATGAAAGTTTGTCGTGCCGGATAAAATACCCCGGTTCGGGTTGCCCCCGCATGCTTTCCGGGGCATAAAAAAACCCACAGACCATCGGTCGGTGGGTTCTCAATGCGTTTAAATTCAGTAAGATTACTGAGCAGCTACCTGATCTTCCAGAACGATGCCTGAAGTACCTTTGTAGGGTGACTGGATGTAAACCAGTTTGTTTACATTCTTGAGGTTGGTCTTTCTGACACGTGTAAACTCTTTATTTCTTCTGTCTTTGCGTTTAAGTCTGGTAACAGCCATGATATTAATTTTAAGGGTGCAAATATAGTGAAAAACAAAAACAATTCAAATAAAATTGGTTTTTTTTATCCAACGATAAAAACCAACGCTGAAGCTTTGCTGAAAATGCTGCTGAATCCATTATCCCAGGCCACTTTCGCCAATCGAACAATTGCCGTTTCCGGCATTTCTATACCTGTGATTCGGTTTCTGAAGCCGCTAATCTGTTAAGCGCCCGATCAGCGCGACTCCATTACCACATAAGGCACCAGCATTTCTTCGAGCGAAATGCCGCCGTGCTGAAAGGTGTTGCTGTAGTACTTTACATAGTAATTGTAGTTGTTCGGATAGGCGAAGAAATCGTCTTCCATACAGACCACATATGACTGGCTGACATTCACTTTAGGCAGAAAAGCCAGTTCGGGTTTTTTAATTTCAAACACCTGTTTTGCTTCGTAACTCAGGTTTTTACCTTGTTTGTAGCGCA
>Ga0154020_10001440_pt1 | contig 29368 bp, 27 predicted proteins | sample Klosneuvirus_201_FD_109709 | JGI IMG/M metagenome (GOLD analysis project Ga0154020, IMG submission 109709) | Active sludge microbial communities from wastewater, Klosterneuburg, Austria - Klosneuvirus_20160825_MG | ecosystem: Engineered > WWTP > Aerobic digester > Activated sludge | place...
AATGGTATTTGGGTTTTTACTCATTGTGGTACTCTGAGTCTATAATAGTTATCGAACATGGTGACCTTGGTTAAGCCTCTTCTGGATGAAGCTCTTCGTAACGGTCGTCATCGAACTCACTGATATTATTACAGATAGGGCATTTCCACTTAGAGTGGGGTTGCCTCATTTGCTCAGAGTAGTTTTCTTTGGATATATCCACTGGCCCGTGTAGTTCACACAAGATACCAGCGTATGGATCAATTACTTTCGGCATTTTCTTTCTCCAACATATCAATGGTAGCGTTAACCCACGCATTTCTTTTTGGGTTGAGGTGCGTTTTAAAGAGAAGACTTTCCTGCACGTATTCACGTATATTGCCATTATTAAATGGCACACAAGATACTTTCTCTTCACTTAGTTCATAAATTAGAACTATTGGTAGCAGTTTTGTGAGCAATTCTTGTACTCGCTCCTCATCTGTAGGGAGTACAAAAGGGCATCTTGAGATGTTGACACACAAACCTGAAGTCTTTGTGTATGGTTCATCTTCAGGTGCACCTTCAACCAACCATTCTCTGTAGCTTCTGAGATACATGAGCAGGCATTGCTTTTCTACACTAAGCATGATCTTTCTCCAATTGCTTGATTGTTTGTTTAACCCAATTAATCCTTTGAGGGTTTAAATGGGTGAAGTCTCCTTTACATTCATCGCCGTAGTGCATTGGAGTTGGGTTGAAAGGGAGGGATCTATTAACTGTCCTTGGTAAGTGCTTTTTCAAATCACACATTGCAATATTCTTGTTTCGGTATAAGCCCCATGTCTGAAACATGGTGCATAGACCTGTTCTACTGGTGAAGATGGTGTGATCAACACTGGCACCCTTATCTACCCACTTGATGTAAGCCTTGAGGAATACGAGGACACGCTTGTTAGCCGCACCCTCATGGATCTGTTCTTTGGTTCTCTTTAAAGTGTCCATATGTTGATGCCCATTTATTAAGAAAAGGAAGAATCCACAAGCGGCGAGAGCCGCAAATGTATGACGATATACTAAGAAAACTATCCTCCTATTTATATCTAACTAGGGATAGTTAGGCTATAGGTGTCTATCGCCAAATTTGTTAAAAAAGTTGAAGTTAGTCTTTAGGTTTAGGAACTATCAGATTTAGTAAAAAAAAGACTCCCCGAAGGGAGTCTTTTTCATTCTTAGAGGTTTACACCTCCAATGAATGGATTGACAGCACCAGCTGCCAACTCTGGTACTTCTTCGCCAATGCGACGAAGCTGGACAGCCAAGCCTGTAACAGGATCTTTGCAGATGATACGACTTTCACCCCGTGCAAGAGTTTTGGCTGCTACTATGATCTTATCCAGCAGGTCATTGCGAGCAGCTTGGAAATAGCTGAACTCAACGTTACGGCTGTTGGTGGGCAGATGCTCTTGGGTATCCAAAGGAATACCAATAGGCAAACTGACGAACTTCTCTTCACCATTGCTGCCCTGAACAGGTGCAACATACCCGAAGTTCAACCAATACTCTGCTTTAGCTTTAGCAGCTGCTACTGGCTTGTTGGACTGGGCGAAGATTTCTGCGAAATTGATTGCGGAAGCTGACATAAGGTATTACTCCAATTGGTTGGTAGTGCTACGGAATGGGGATGTTGACGCATCCTGAAACCATTCCAAAAGCAGCGCGAGCTGCGAAACTTAGAAAAGTGAAAGGGTCTTAACGACCCTTATAAGTATTAGCATGAATGGGTTTCATGCCCGGTAGAACACGGTGTTCACCATTGGGATATGTGGTATACCCCTTGAAATGACTCACTTGTAGCTGGTGCTTTAACCGTTGGCTAAAGCTAGATGAATCATGTTGTCGTGTATTCATTTATGTTCTCCAAAGCATTTCTGATTGAGGATTAATGTGGCAATTACTGCCAACCCACTAATTACACTGAGTGCAATTGCTGTGTGGATTTCCAGAACTGATCGGTCATTGATACCAATGATTAGCAGGATAACTGCTCCAATGTTGGTCATTAGAGCGATCATAAGGACGAGCAAAGCATCTTCGTTCATGTCTGAATCCTTCAATTGGTGTCCAACTATCGTTGAACAAGTAGAGATAAGTTGGATGTACCATCTAACTATCGTGGGTTAAAAACCAGAACCCGTTAGGGTTCTGGCCTTACGGCCTTATTTAGCTTCGAGGATTGCTGTCAATTCAGCGTGTACCGAATCGAAGACAGTGGCATGTGTTGGAGACTTAGCACGGAAGTTCTGGACTTCGATGAGAGTCTCTGTGTGAGCTGTAGTAGCTTTGAGTACGTAATCTTTGGCGTAGATGGCGGCATCTACTTTGATACGCACGGCTTGGTCAACCTTGAGAGCTGTGATAGCGGCTGAGGCCATATCTACGCTGTCTGAGGCTGACGTTAGGACTTTAGTTACGGCATCGGATGCTGATGAGAGCATGCCAAGGATGTTGCCGTATGTTGCACGAGTGCTGACTGCTGACATGATGATGACTCCTGATTCGACGAAATGTCTACAAGCAGCGTGAGCTGCTTGGGGGTGGTCTACATGGTGTGAGCAGTGTGATGGGGGGGGGATCTTCAGTGTGACTGAGTGTGATCCCCTATACCATACAGCTAGACATACATATGAATATCTTGCACAAGTCCAAATTCTGAAAATGATCGCTATATACGAGATAAGTTGGAGGGAGTATTTTCATTAACTATCGAGTACAAAACCACCGCCCAAAAAATCTGAGCAGAAATTATGTAATACCCCAAACTTATATAGTGGGGGTAATTTCTATGCGCGAGTATAAACACTGAGGGAGTTACTAAACGTAGTGGGAAGCGCAGCTTCCCAAGTAGTGAAGTAACGAGTGATGTGTTTATACGAGAGGTGATAAAAAAAAAGCCCCCTTGGTAGGGGGCTTGCTGAAGCACATTAAGGAGAGGCAATGTTGGTCAGCTAAGTGAGTAGCTTATCTCTTTGGTTCAAGTAGGGGAACCCTTGGTTTGTAGTTGTTTTCCTACAGGAAAATGACAATAGGAGTGGCTTACCTCTTATCTTATAATAGAAGTATTGTTTAGAGACTATATATAGCCTATAGTCTAAGTTCTTTTATAGCAAGCCCTTGGAGAAGATCATGTCAGAAGAACAAGTAAAGTATCAAGTGGAAGCAGATGTCCGGCCAGCACCTACGGTAACAGCAGCAGATGTGAGTGCTGCAATTGCTAAGGTTGATTACCATGTGTTGTTTGGTACAACTATTACGATCTGTGTACTGACCTTGCAGAATGGGTTCACGATTACTGGGCAAAGTGCCTGTGCAAGTCTTGAGAACTTCAATCAAGTGATAGGACAGGATTATGCGTACCTAGACGCTAAGGAAAAGGTATGGCAGTACCTTGGCTATGAGCTGAAGACAAAGCTTGATCTGATTAGTAAAGCGGTACCATTGGTGGAGGGGAGTTTGATTTACCACCATGGCAAGCCCAAGACATATGTTGGAACAAAGGTTGTCCATGCCATTGAGATGAACCGGTTGGACTACTGCATTCTACGGGGCTGGCGTGTGCCTGCTGACGAGAACCCAGAAGATGAAGGGTACCTTGTACAGAGTACAGATGGTGCTGAACCAAATCTGAAAGGATTCAATGGGTATGTGTCGTGGTTAACTAAGACAGAATTTGATCGTACTTATGGGGATACCAAGGTTGTACAGGAGAGCGTGCCTACTACTACTACCTTTCTGCAACGTTTATTTGTAGAACGAGATGAGTTGCAGGTGAAGACGGATAAACTCAACTCTTTCTTAAAACATACCCCAGCTACCGTTCTTTTGACACAAGAAGAGGAAAAACTACTTAATGATCAGGCGAAATATATGGGGGTCTACCTAGCTATATTGGAGAGGCGAATCAAGCTTCATACAAGTAAGATGTAAAAAAATTGGCAGCGTCCCCCATTCGGGGGATGTTGTACTAACGTGATAAGTTAGAAGAGGTAATTGAGAAATGATTTCAGATGACTTCGATAGACTAGCCCCTGATCATAATGTCGGTCATATATTACCCACATCTATTGAAAAGGCTGTAGCTGATTTTAAAACCTTTTATAGTGATTGGAATAAGGCAAGATCTACCCATGCTGTTGAATTAACATATTTGATTATAGATCAACAACAATATGAGCAAATTCATACTAAATGGTTACAAAAAGAAAAAGAAGTTCATATTAGGTTGTTTCGCTCTATACAGGAGAATGACTTATGTTAACTCTAGATATAGTGGTGAGGGCATTGCCCCCCAACTTAAAAAGCTCAGCGGATCAGGCGTTGGTTGATAAAATCAACAACTGCATCACTGACCCTATTATTGCAGAGCAGATCCGTGACAACTTCATCTCTTACACCAAGGTATTACAGGAGGGGAAGTTTAAGACAGAGGATTACCTAAATGCTGTTATGTACATAAGCTTTCAGCTTATGGGGTACAACAATCAAGAAAGTTACTTTCGTACCTTCCCTGCAAGACACCAATTGTTAGTAGCTAAGGGCACCAGCTCAAAGGATATTGCTTCTTATGTATCAGCCTACAATAAGAACAAGCTGGTCAATCTAGTACGTGAACAGTCTCTGATTCCATCATGGGTACTGAACCAAGATGCATATCAGAAGGCTATTAATACACAGGTAGACCTGATGGAAAATGCTGCAAGTGAGTTTGTGAGAACTCAGGCAGCTAACTCATTGCTCACTCATTTGGCTAAGCCTAAAGAGGTGGGGCCATTGATTAACTTTGATCTACGTGAAAACTCTGGTATGAATGAGCTGCGTGACTTGCTTGGTAAACTTGCCTCAAAACAGCAAGATGCAATACGACAGGGCACTACTACCAAAGATATAGCGGGGCAGGTTATCATAGAAGGCGAGTCCACCGAGGTAAGGTAACATGCCACTGATTAAACAAGAGCTGGATGTTTGGCTAGATGATGTAAAATACGCTGGCCTAAACTCGTCTACCTTTTTGCCAAGTGAGTTTGCCCTTACCTTTATGAACTTCATCAAGCTAGTGAATGGGGGGCAAGGTGAAAGTCACCCTACCCCCCCAGTTCATCTCAAGATGCTGGATAAGGTGATTGAGCCAAACGAATACATAGCCAACCTATGCTTCCGTGGGGCAGCAAAGACCACCTTGTTCATGGAATACATGACACTATTCTTAGCAACCTTCCACTACCTGCCTAACTTTGGGGCAGTAGATGGGATGATTTACATATCTGACTCCATGGATAACGGGGTCAAGTCTGCCAGAAAGAACATTGAGTTCAGATACAACAATAGTGAGTTCCTTCAGCAATGGGTGCCTGAAGCTAAGTTTACAGACAACTACATGGAGTTTAGAAACAAGTCAGGTGAGTTACTTGGGATCAAGATGTTCGGTGCAAAGACTGGACTACGTGGTACCAAGATTTTTGGCAAACGCCCAACACTCGCCATCCTAGATGACTTGGTAAGTGACGATGATGCCAATAGTCGAGTGGCTATGATGACCATCAAAGACACCGTATATAAAGGGGTGAATCATGCTCTTGACCCTACCAGACGTAAGATCATATTCAACGGTACCCCCTTTAATAAGGAAGACATCCTTATAGAAGCTGTGGAATCCGGGGCATGGGACGTAAACGTATGGCCAGTATGTGAGAAGTTCCCTTGTACTCGTGAAGAGTTCTCTGGGGCTTGGCCAGAACGATTCTCTTATGACTATATAGCTGCTCAATATGAGATGGCAGAGAAGACAGGTAAGTTGGCTGGCTTCTACCAAGAGCTTATGTTGCGGATCTCATCTGAAGATGAGCGTCTGGTACAGGATAGTGAGATCCGCTGGTATGATCGTAAGAACCTTTTGCTTAATAAAGGGAGTTTCAACTTCTATATAACCTCTGACTTTGCCACAACAGCCAAGCAAACAGGGGATTTCTCTGTAATATCAGTCTGGGCCTACAGTAGTAATGGTGACTGGTTCTGGGTTGATGGGGTATCTGCTAGACAGACCATGGATGTGACGATCAATGATCTATTCCGATTGGTTCAAGAGTATAAGCCCCAACAGGTAGGTATTGAGGTCAATGGCCAGCAGGGTGCATTCATCAAATGGTTACAACAAGAGCAGATTAACCGTAATGTCTGGTTCAACTTTGCCTCCTCAGAGAAGAGTGGGGAACCCGGCATACGTGTAATAGTTGATAAATTATCCAGATTTAATCTTGTAGTTCCATGGTTCAAAGCTGGTAAGATGTACTTCCCTACTGAGATGAAAACCACGACCATCATGGGTCAGTTCATCCAACAGATAAAGCTGGCCACCAAAAATGGCTTGAAGGGTAAGGACGACTGTATTGATACAATTTCCATGCTAGGCTTCTTGAAGCCATGGAAACCATCAGACTCTATGCCTGCAACCCCAAATGAAATAGAAATCTATGAGAGTGACTTCCCTGAAAAGGACAGTACACCTCTAAGCTCCTATATAGTGTGAGACTGCCATGAATGTTACTGAATTGCTTAATGATCTAGCTATTGGGGAGTTAAGTAACCTCTCCATGGCAGAAGGTAACACTATTCTCCCGGCCAAAGTGCCGCAGATAATCAAGTACGCCAATGAAGGCTTGCTTCGTCTGTATACCAAGTTTCTCTTGAAAGAGAATGACCTGATTCTTGAGACAAGGGTGGGGACTACCTATTACCACCTGCTCAAAAGGTTTGCCTATTCCCAGTATGATGAGAGTAATCCCCCAGCTGAGTGGGATATGCCTTATATCATGGATCTGGGTAAAGAACCTTTTAAAGAAGATGTTATCAAAGTCTTGGGTGTATACGATTTCAATGGGGTAGCCGTTCCTCTGAATGATACTGAACAACGTAGATCGGTATTCACCCCACAAGCCTTGATGCTACAGGTGCCTAACCCCCGAGATGGGGAAACACTTTCAGTGCAATATCAAGCAAAACATGATGTAATCCCTGTTACGGACTACTCAGACATTGTAATCACCCTCCCTGAAGTCCTTCGTTCAGCCCTTAATGCTTATATTGCATCTAAGGTCTATATGCACATGAACACAGCAGAAACAACCGCAAAGGGACAAGAACACTCCATCATCTATGAAGTGCTCTGTCAGGATGCGATTGATATGGACTTGGTTAGCACCAGTTCATCAACAACCAATACTAAATTTCAGATTAGAGGGTGGAAATAATGTCAATACGACCAAGCCAAGATCCCTATAGTGGGATTGATCCATACGTTGATAAACTCATTGGCAATGCTTATGAGGTAGTTAAGTATGTAGCCCGGTATGTGAAAACTATTCGTTATGTTGCTTTCAATATGGGGCATATTCACAGAGTAAGTAATGCTTTGTTTGAGACGATTGTTATCAAGAAAGCTATTCTCTCTTTGGGAACTACTATTGAAATTAACCTACCAGTAGGTTTATCTGCTGGTATGATTTTAAATAGCACAGTTACCGCCCAAACAATAGATGGGGAAGTATACCCAGCATCTCCTTCAACTTTTTCTTGGAAAATTTCTAATGGAAAATTGGTGGTTGAAGTTTCTCCAATGGCCCCTGTTGCCTTGGTTAATGCTGAGCTTCGTTGGTTGCTTAATTGGCAGTCTCCTGTACAAATTCAAAATGAGGTCTTATAAAATGAAAACCCCTTTCGTGCCCTTTGATGAATTTGATCAGGATAATCTGTTCCCCCATAAATCTAGCCAAGCTGTATTGGCAGAGATTCCTGAATATAAAAACTTTGTAAAAAATGTTGTAGGGGGTATTGGTGTTATTGTTGATGATACTGATCCCGCAAATCCAATTGTAAACTTTGATGTTACCGTTATTCCTCCTATAAGTGAGGCAACTAGTGAGATAATTGGTGGTATCAAGCTAGGTGCAGGTCTTAGTTATAATCCTGCAACTGAACAAGTTGATGTGCAATTCCCCACAGCTACACCATTACAAGTTTTTGAGTTTGTAAACGTAGCTGCCTTTCCAGCTATTGGTGCTGCATCAACAATCTATGTAAGTAAATCAACTGATAAAACTTATCGTTGGGATACAAATGTAGCTGCTTATAAACGTCTTGATGAAGAGATTGGTGGGGAAGGTGGTGCATCCCCTTCTGTATTTGAGTTTGCAAGTCTTGCTGCATTCCCCGGTACAGGTGCCGCTGCCACAATCTATATTGCTCTTGACTCTGGCTACTCATATCGCTGGACTGGTGTTACCTATGTACTGCTTTCAGAAAGCGCAAGTACAGAAGTTACCCAGACAACTGTTCGTAATGAAACCGGTAGCACTATTACTAAAGGGGCATTAATTGGTTACAGCGGCGCAACGAGTTCTGGTTACCCTACTGTGGTTCCTTTTGTTGCAAATGGATCTGCAAATGAAATTAACTTTTTTGGTTTGATGGGATCTACCTTAGCTACAGGTAATAATGGGTACTGTGTTTCTTATGGCCCACTAGATAATATAGATACCCGTGGCAATGTTGCCTCAACTATTGCTGTAGGTGATGAAACTTGGACAGCAGGTGAGATCCTTTATGCTCATCCAACTGTTGCAGGTAAACTCACTAAGATCAAACCAGAACACGCAATCAGTGTGGCTATTATTGTCACACTTCACGCAAGCACTGGTCGCTTGTTTGTTAGCATTGATCGTGGTGTAAGTCATTTAGATGAATTACATGATGTTGATTCAAGTGCTCGACAAGATAAATCAACCCTACAGTGGGATGCAGGTCTTGGTAGGTATAAGCATGTTATTTCATCTGAATTTTCAAATACAATTTTGATAACTGTACCAACAGATTATCCTTCTATTAATGCAGCTATTAATTATAGTTTAGAATTAAATAGAGGATTAGGGTTAAAGGTCACAATTGATGTTGAAAATGGCCATACAGAAAGTGGTCAAATAAATATAGATAATAAAGATCTTTCCTTTATCACAGTAAAATCTTTAGGAACCGTAACCCTTTCAACAGTTGGCTATGTATTGAATGGGTTAGGGTACGCATTTATATCCTTAAAAAATAATGCAGTATCTCCAAATTTCTTAGGCATATTCACATTAACAGGCCCAGAGAGTTATAGAACTGCTTTTATTGATGCTATTGCATCACATGTGGGGATTATAGGCACACCTCTTATACCCTTCACACTAACAAACTGTGGTTTCTTTCTAGTAGCAAGTAACTTTTCTAAATGTAATGTATCACGTGCTACTATAAATACATCTATTGGGGGTAATGCTTTAAGCATTAGAGAGTCCTCTGGGACATTTGATAGGCTTATATCTAATAGAGGTATTCATTGCTTTAATGGTAGTGACCTTTTAATAAGTAACTCTACGATAACAGGAGATTCTGTAAATCCGGGGCATATTGTTTATGCATCCTCTGCGGGCAAAATCACACTAATAAGTTGTATAATTAAAGCACAACTGTATACAGCAACAGGTGGGCAGATATGTGGAAATATATCTGAACTTTATCAAAGTTTGATTACACAAGGGGATTACATTGATGCAAGGAATTGTTCAGATGTTAATTTAATAATTAGTAAGTTATATATGAAAGCGGTAAGTCCTTCTGGAAACTTAGCTAATATTAATAACTGCTCAAATGTTTCCTTACAAGTCGGTACGATCTACAATTCACCATGTACTGGAAAAGTTTTCATCATAAATGCAGGTAGTACAGGGAGAATTACTACAAATATTCTTGCTAATTTTAGCGGAGGATACTCACATGCAAAAAATACGCTAACTGCTGCTGGTATAATCTTCGCGCCTTAAGCTAATTAGATATGTGCCCAAGGATGGGTTCCCATTAACCAACTTGATTTAGGCGATCATGAAAATAACCATCGAAGATCATTTAACAGGTAGTGCCACAGGCATTATACTTAAAATCGGTAGTTATATAGGCGGAGCTATATCAGTCATGTCAGCACTTACGCTAACGAATATAGGTATTATCGTTGGCATAGCGACTGCGTTACTGACCTTCATTACAAACTTCATCTATAAATCTCGTGAGAATGCTCGTGCTGAACGTGAGGATATTCGTAACGAAATGGAACACCAGCTACGCTTAGAAGGTTTAATCATTGATCGTCGGCGTGATGCTGAACCAGTTGAACACGAAAGAAGGCACGGTGATGTATGAGCGATGCCCAAACTAATAACACAGCTAAGGTAGTAGGTGGGGTATCCGCAGCTGTACTGGCAATCATAGCAGCCGTCTTCAATATTGAGGGCGGCTTTGTCAATAATCCCCAAGATCCGGGTGGTGCAACTAACCACGGCATCACTGTGGCCGTAGCAAAGAAGCACGGATATGTAGGTAAAATGTCAGACCTTCCCAAGGAAATGGCTCAAGGTATCTACTTTAAGGATTATGTGAAGGCACCTAATTTTGAGCAGCTTGTTTATTTATCCCCAGCTGTGGCAGAAGAGGTGATTGATACGGGTGTCAATGTCGGGCCGGGTCAATCTTCTCTATGGTTCCAAAGATCGTTGAATGCATTGAACAGAGGCGGTAAAGACTACCCTCCTATAAAGGTTGATGGTAAGGTAGGTGCTCAAAGCTTTGCAGCATATAAAGCTTTGCAGCGTGTACGTGGTAACGAGAAAGCCTGCTCATTAGTTATAAAGCTAATGGATGTTCAACAGGGTATGCACTACATGAGTCTCACCAAATTAAATACATTTATGGTGGGTTGGGTTGATCACCGTATTGGAAATGTGCCTTTGAGTAAGTGCGCTAAAGAGAAGGTGTCAACATGACTTTAAAACTATTTTTGAAATCCCTCCCCTATCTACTTACGATAGGGGCATTGATCTTTGTGGTAAACATTATCCACTCAGATGGGTATGATAAGGGTATGCAGGCAGTGCAGCAGAAGTGGGATACTGATAAAGAAACCACACGAATTGAAGTTGCTAAGTTGAAAACCGAATACGACCTACGTGAACAAGGTCATCGTTTAGAGAATACGAGGGTTACACATGAACTCGCTGAGTCCCAAAAGAATTATGAATTGGATATTTCTACTCTTGGTTCTAAGTATGAGCATAGGCTGCTCTTGTCTAAGCAAAGAGCCGACAGTTATAAACGTCAAGCCGAAGGCGGAACCGCTGTCTGCCGAGATCTTGCAAGCCATACAACCAGACTCGACAGTTCTATTGAAGAAGGCAGATCTCTGGTACAGGAACTCGGGGTTACTCTTAGACTCCGTGACAACCAAATAATCAGTCTGGGTAACCAGATTCTTAATGATCGTAAACTGTTTTCTGAGTAAGGGAATTATATAAATGAAAGACAATCAGCTCCCTTATTCAGCAGATGCAGATAAGCTAACTAATTGGGCAAATGAGCCTACACTTCAGACACTTAAAGGTGATCTTGAAGCGGCAAAGCCTGCTCAAAGTACCCAACTGCTTCAGATCAATAAGTGGAATGATTTGATGCGGGTGAAGGGTAAAGCTAAAGCTCCTATAGTGAAGGGGCATTCCTCTGTACAACCCAAGCTGATCCGTAGACAAGCTGAATGGCGTTACTCAGCATTGACTGAGCCATTCCTTAGTTCACCTAAGCTGTTCAACGTAACTCCCACTACGTTTGAGGATGAGGCTGCTGCTAAGCAAAATGAGTTGGTATTGAATTGGCAGTTCAGAACTAAACTCAACCGTATCAAATTCATTGATGATTTTATCCGTAGTGCTGTTGATGATGGTACCTGTATTGCTCAGACAGGTTGGAACCGTTATACCAAGATGGTTAAAGAAACGGTGCCTGTATTTGAGCACTATGAAATCACAGATGAAGAGCAGTTCAATCAGCTTCAGCAAGTTATGCAGCTGAAAGATGCTGATCCACGTACTTATAATGAGAGTGTTCCTCCTGAATTGAAGGCTGCTGTTGATTACATGCTTGAATCAGGCACAGCAACTTATGCAATTCAGGTTGATGAAGAAGAAACTGAAGTTGAAAAGATTATTGCTAATCACCCTACGGTTAACATACTAAATCCAGCTAACGTATTTATAGATCCATCTTGTGATGGGGATTTGGATAAAGCATTATTTGTGATTGTCTCCTTTGAGACAAACAAATCTGAATTGGAAAAAGAACCAAATAAGTATAAGAATCTTGATAAGGTTATGTGGGATAGCAATTCTCCACTGAATGAGCCAGATCATGAAACAAAGACTGATGGTAACTTTAACTACAATGATCGTGCTCGTAAGAAAGTAGTTGCCTATGAGTATTGGGGTTACTACGCAATTAATGATGAAGATGGTGTATTAGAACCTTTCGTTGCTACATGGATTGGCAACACCCTTATCAGGATGGAAATGAATCCCATGCCTGATGAGAAGCTGCCCTTTACACTGGTTAATTACATCCCAGTGAAGAGACAGCTTTATGGTGAAACTGATGCTGAACTACTTGAAGATAACCAAGCAATCTTGGGAGCAACTACCCGAGGTATGATTGATTTGCTTGGTAGATCCGCAAATGGTCAGCAAGGTTTTGCTAAAGGTATGCTTGATCCCCTGAACCGTAGACGCTTTGATAATGGGCAGGACTACGAGTACAACCCTAATCTATCACCAAACCAAGGTTTGATTGAGCATAAATTCCCTGAGATTCCTCAAACAGCAATGCTAATGCTTCAGTTACAGAACCAAGATGCTGAATCCCTTACTGGTGTTAAGAGCTTCAGTGGTGGGCTGTCAGGTAATGCTTTTGGTGATGTTGCTGCTGGTGTCCGTGGCATGATGGATGCCGCTTCTAAGAGAGAAATGGGCATTCTTCGTCGTATGGCTCAGGGTGTTTCAGCTATTGGTGCCAAGATTATTGCCATGAATGCTGAGTTTCTTTCTGAAGAGGAAATCATTCGGGTAACCAATAAAGAATATGTGACGGTTAAACGTGAAGATCTAAAAGGTAGCTTTGACTTGGAAGTGGATATTTCCACGGCTGAAGTTGATAACGAAAAGGCTACTGATCTAGGTTTCATGTTGCAAACGATTGGCCCAAAGATGGAGCCAACCATGAGCTTCATGCTCTTGGCTGAGATTGCTGACTTGAAGCGTATGCCTGCTTTAGCTGAAAAATTACGTGCATGGAAACCAGAACCTGATCCTATGCAGGTAAAAATTAAGGAACTTGAATTGGCTAAGCTACAAGCTGAGATTGGAGAAATTGAATCACGTATGGCCCTTAACAATGCTAAAGCTGAACAAGCCCAGTCTAGTAAAGACCTGACTGATCTTGATTTTGTTGAGCAAGAATCTGGCACTAAACATGCTCGTGCTAAGGAACTTCAAAAAGCTCAGTCTCAAGGTAATGCAAACCTTCAGGTTACTAAGGCACTTACCCAACCAACTAAGGAAGGGGAAGCCAGACCTGATATTGCAGCTGCCATTGGATTCAATGAGATGAATAATCGTGGGATGAAGCCAGCAGAACTGGGCCGACCACCCGCTTATCCAATGCCAGCAGATGTTTCACCAGAGATGCCCACAGGATATTAAAAAATGGCAAACGATAGAGGTAATATCTACGGCACAAATCCTGCCGTAGCTGCCATAGAGAACTTTGGCAGAACTACTGGGGAATACTGGGCAGAAGACAATGCTCGGTTTGAGAAAACAGATCCAAACTTTGGCGACAGAGTTTGGAGAGGTTTAAACCCCGTTACTGGTCTTGGTTCGGCACTAGGTCAAGTACATTCTGGCATGAGTAATGGTGATTTTTTAGGGGCAGCATTCGGAGGTTTACAATCTATACCGGGTTTTGCTATGACTAAAATGATTAAAACCATGACACCCATAGTCCGTACTAAAGGTATTGAGGGGGATGTGATCTCAGGTGGGCAAGCTGGAATGCGGAAAGTTAGTGATTGGTGGGGCACAGGAAAGGATCAATTGACCCGAGCAAACTCTGACGCAATACAAGACATGATTCCAACTGAAGACATTATGTCAAGTTTTCGTTAAAGAAGGTATTGACCCCATACATAAGTCTAACTATATTAGGGTTGTTCGCAACCCTACCTATTTATCAACTAAAAAGGACTAATCAGCCATGTCTGAAGTCGAAGCTCTTCAAAACCAACTTACCGATGCTCATGCTCTTGTTGATCGTCGTGAAAAAGCACTGAAGCTTTTTAATAACCCAGAGTTCAAGGAAATTATCCTTGATGGGTTCTGTTTGAAAGATTGTGCTCGGTATGCCCAATCTAGTGAAGATCCAGCTTTGGATGCCAATGCTCGTGCAGATTCCCTGAACATTGCCCAAGCTTCTGGTCATTTACGTCGATTCCTTTCTGTAATTATCCAGATGGGTAATGCAGCTGCCAATCAGATTCCATCTATTGAGCAGGCTATTTTGGAAATCCAGTATGAAGGGGGTGACGAATAATGCCTCCTCAAACCCCAGAAGATCTACTTGCAATGTCTGATGACGACTTTAATGAGATGATCTCTCCCCCTGAAGTTGAAGAGACTGATCCTATTGTTGAAGAGGCAGATGAGCCTATTGTTCCAGATTCAGACCCTATTGTAGAAGGTGAGGGCGAAGGTGATCCAGTATTGGGGGAAGAATCTGATCCAGTATTGCCCTTAGAAACTGATCCTGTACTTAAAGGTGCACCTCAACCAAAGGCAGAAGAGCCTGAAGTCATCAACTTTGAGGAAGCTTATAAGAAGTTGGTGGGGCCAATAAAGGCCAATGGTAAGACCATTGAAGTTCGTACTGCTGATGAAGCACTTAACCTAATGAAGCAGGGTGCTAACTACACCAAAAAGATGCAGGCTATTCAACCCCATCGAAAAGTCTTGATGATGTTGGAAAATAATGGCCTACTTGATGAGGGTAAGCTTTCTTATTTGATTGATTTGGATAAGAAGAACCCTGATGCTATTAAGAAGTTGTTGCAGGATTCTGGTATTGATCCGCTAGATATAAATACCGATGAAGAAGATACTTACGTTCAAGGCAATCACCGTGTTTCTGATGAAGAAGAAGGTTTCGTTACCCAACTGGAAGACTTGAAGTCTACCCCAGAAGGAACAGAAACCATCCGAACGATCAACACTTGGGATCAAGCCAGTAAGGAAGTGTTGTGGAAGAACCCTGAATTGATGAGCACAATCCACGAGCAGAGAAGTAATGGGGTTTATGACCTTATTAACTCTGAGTTGGAACGCCGATCTGCTTTAGGTCTAATCCCTACTCAAGTCTCCTTTCTACAAGCTTACAAGGTTATCGGGGATGAATTGCAAGCCAAGGGCGCATTCAACCAGATAGCTGCTAGTAATGGTTCCGGTAGTGCACCTGTTATAAGACGGGCTGCTTCTACTGCTAAACCGGCTTTGAAGAATGGGGATAGAGCGAGTGCAGCAGCTCCTACTAGGAGTTCCACTAAAGTGACTAAGCCCTTCATTAACCCTCTTGCTATGAGCGACGAGGAGTTTATGACGGAATTTAAAGATCGTTTATAAGGAATCACGACCATGCCGTTGAACTATAACGCCCCTATTGATGGCCAGAAATCTGGCATTGACGGGGCTGACTCTGATCAGATGAACACCTTCTTCTACCTGAAGAAGTCCATTGTCCAGTCCCGCAAAGAGCAGTATTTCATGCCCCTTGCTAGTGTCACGAATATGCCAAAGAACTATGGCAAGACCATTAAGGTCTTTGAATACGTGCCTCTGCTGGATGACCGTAACATTAACGACCAAGGTATTGATGCCAACGGTGCCACCATTGTAGATGGTAACCTGTATGGTTCGAGCAAAGACGTTGGTACGATTGCAGGCAAGTTGCCTGCTCTCACTGAAAATGGTGGCCGAGTGAACCGAGTTGGTTTCACCCGTATCACCCGTGAAGGTTCGATTCATAAGTTCGGTTTCTTCACTGAGTTTACTCAGGAAGCTCTGGATTTTGATTCGGATGATATGCTGATGGATCACCTGTCTTCTGAGTTGATGACTGGTGCTGTTCAGATGACTGAAGCTGCTCTTCAGCGTGATCTGCTGTCTGCTCCCGGTATTGTTCTGTTTGCCGGTGCTGCTTTGGATGACGATGAAATCACTGGTGAAGTTGTACCTGCCGGTGTTGGCCCAGTCACCCCAGAAATCCCAGCTTCGATTATCTCTTATGCCAACCTTGTCCGTTTGGACATGATGCTGACAGATAATCGTACACCTAAGCAGACCAAGGTAATCACTGGTTCCCGTCTGAATGACACTCGTGTCCTTCCAGCTGGCCGTGTTGCTTATGTTGGTTCTGAGCTGGTGCCTTTGCTGAAGCGTATGACCGACTCGTTCGGTAATAAGGCTTTCATCGAAGTTCAGCATTATGCTGATGCTGGTACCCTGATGAATGGTGAAGTTGGTTCCATCGACGCTTTCCGATTCATTCAAGTTCCTGAAATGCTGAATTGGGCTGGTGCAGGTGCTGTGGTTGATGAGAACCCCGGCTATCGCTCTACCACTGTTGCCGGTGTTGAGCGTTATGACATCTATCCAATGCTGGTTATTGGTGATGACAGCTTCACCACTATTGGTTTCCAGACCGATGGTAAGACAGTGAAGTTCTCTGTCATGACCAAGATGCCCGGTCGTGAAACTGCTGACCGTAATGATCCTTATGGTGAAACTGGTTTCAGTTCCATCAAGTGGTACTACGGTTTCCTCGTCAAGCGTCCAGAACGTATTGGCTTGGTCAAGACCGTTGCTCCTATCTAATAGGTAGCAACACCCTGCGAAGTGGGGGAGGATTAACTCCCCCACTTAGCTCTATTTAAGTGAGTAATTAAAATGACTACGGATACCGAACAAACCCCAGTGCTTGAAGAAGATGGGATTCAGGAACGTATTGCTGCTCTGGATGTACCAGAAGTAACTCCCCCTCAACCTGATGAAAGAGCAATGTTGATTCAACGTGCCCGTATGATGGGTATCACTGTGTCTAACAACATTGGTATTGATACACTGAAACAGCGTATCCAAGATAAGATGGATGGTGTTGAGAAAGTAGAAGTTAAAGTAGCTGCTTCTTTGGTTGACCCATCTGCTCCAGTGACTAAGAAAGGGCGTGTGCTAAGCCTACGTCAGCATCTTATGCAGGAAGCTATGAAACTGATCCGCATTCACATTGTTAACCTTGATCCAAAGAAGAAGGATCTACAGGGTGAAATCATCTCTGTTGGTAATGAGTATGTGGGTAGTATCAAAAAGTTTGTTTCTTATGGGGAAGTCACAGAAAATGGCTTCCATGTTCCTAATGCTATTTATAAGGCATTGAAACGCCGTAAGTATTTGAACATCCGTACCCGTAAGGGTAAAGATGGCCATTTGGTTATTGAGCAGAATTGGGTGCAGGAGTTTGCTATCACTGTACTGCCACCACTGACTGCTGAAGAACTGAAACAGCTGGGTACAGCACAGTTGGCCTCTGGCTCACTAAACTGATAATCTAGCGGTTATGATTAGGCCCACCAGTTTACTCTGCTGGGCCTTCTTTATTTTATATAGGGTGATTGGTATGAGTAGTTATGGTGGTGATGTTGCAGCCAATGAGTTGATGGTTTCATTGCTTGCAGGTGAAAATGTAACCTTACCTGTGATTGATCTCTCCGGGCCAGAATACACAGTCCCTGTTGACCTCACATCTGCCCTTTACCAGAATGTTGAACCAATCACCAATGAGATGCTTACCCGTCATGCTGTAGCGGGTGATGGTGCATTTGATGCCATAATGAATGGCTTTAAGTTTCATCTCAAAGAAGAGTTTGATAAGCAACGTATCAGTGGTGCTGAATACACCAAAGCATTTATTGCACTTGCTGAGGGTGCAATGAACAATGCTACCCAATTCTTGTTGGGTAAAGATCAAGCTTTCTGGGCTGCTGCTAGGGCACAAGCTGAAGCAATCACTTCCAGAGTTAATCTGGCAATTGCTAAAGTACAGTATGCAGCTGTTCAGCTTGAGGCACTTACTGCTCGTGCAAACTATGCACTCACTAAACTTCGTTTAGCGACTGAAGACACCACGTATGGCCAAGGTAAGTTGACGGTAGATAACTTATTGCCACTTCAGATACTGGGACAAGGGTACCAGAACGATACTATTCTGTTTCAACTCAACACTATGATGCCTTCCCAACATCAAATGGTATTGGAGCAGATTGAATCTCAACGTGCCCAGACATCTGATACTCGATTGGATGGTGTTACTAACATAGCTGGATTGCTTGGTAAGCAAAAAGATCTTTATAACCAGCAGATCGAAAGTTATCAGAAAGATTCACAACTTAAAGCAGCTAAGGTATTTGCTGATGCATGGACTGTAATGCATACTGTAAGTGATACCCCAGCACCTGATGCTTACATGATTCCAAATATAAGCTCTATACTTACAAAGATTCAAACAGAAAATGGCCTAACATAAAATGGGGCTTTTTAGCAGAAAGACGATTATCACGGTATCCAGCATGGCTTATAACCTTGCTGGAGATCCTGAGTCTCGTGCTAATTTTTTAAAGGCAACTGTGTTAGGCAATGTGCTTGCTAATAAAGATATGGGAGCAGGTATAGTTAATGGTTATCTAAATGGGCCGGGTATAAAACTAAGAAGTTTTGGTAACTGGGTTGATTCGAGTGGGTATAACACTACTATTGGTTACACACCTGCTACCCTAACAGCAGGTGATAGCATAAGCACAGCTACATTGGCATCTCAAATACCCCGCCCAGTAGGTAAATCAGTAAGCGTACAGTCTAGTATTATAGATGTTGCTGATTTTTCTTTTTGGACGGATCAATATATCCAAGATAACTACCCTACTTTGGTAACTTCTGATTATAAAACAGACATTGAATCCACAACTAATTTAATAAAAATCATATTTGAAGATACAACTGAGACTACTTTCTCACCTTTAAACTTCTTCCCTCAAGCTAGGTATCTGTACTCAACATACAATATAGTGAGTGCACCCACAGCTGGGGCAATTACAACAGGTGCCGTTGTTACTCTTGGTTCTGGTGACAGCTTTCCTGATGTAGTGGATTGGCTTGAACTCACTAATGTTACTACCACAAACTCTGTGAACTTAGTTACAGAAACTGTGGTTGATAAAACATATTCTGATGCAACACCTCCTGTTCATTCAGTAAGTACAACAACTGCATTAACACCCTACAACGATAATAGCTCATCATATACGCAGACAGTTGAAGAAGCACGTACACCGGGTGTTGATATAATTGTTGCAGAAAAGCAGACACTTTATTTCACAACTGGATGGCATGTGGAACAAGTAGTTGATGTTGTAGTCACGACTTCCACTACAGGAGGGGTAACTGAGTCAGTTACAACTACCACCACTACGGACGTTCTAGTAGCTGATAGAACGTATCGTGAAGACACTCAACCACTCACATATGGTGAGAGTAGTGGAATTAAAACGTTCATATATAGAGAAGGTAGCGGCAATGCTGTTTTAGATGCTATGTTTGTTCCGCCAGAAAATGCAGGAAAAATATTACCATTTATCCCTTTTCGTGTTGATAACTACGATGTAAAAACAACGTATGATCCTCCATATTATAAACCAGCTAAACGAGCAATTAAAAAAGCAGTAAATGCTAAATATGATGATCTTAGGGATAACATTCTTGATAACGCCTCTATTGCAGAATTGGATTATGTCTATGTAGCTTTTGGCGTACCTCTTAATGTTTTGGATCAATCAGGTCGTAGATATATCTATGACTTTTTTAAAGCAGTAAACAACACCCCATCAAGAAAAACAGAACTGGATTACACAGAGTGGGTTGATAAATGGCAAGCCGCTGATGACTCATGGACTGAGTGGTTAGCTTGGAAGGAATCAAATCAGGAAGGGGGGGCTATTAGAAGACTCTCAGAACCAGTAAGGTTGAGGTACCAGCCAATACCTAGAAATAAAATGACTACTTCTAGTAGTGCCTCTAATTTAAATTATAATATGACTCTTGAATGGAGTTTTATTGATGAAGAAATTGGTAGTGGGATACTCTCACCTCTACAAGGGCCAAAAAGTATTTGGATAGAGTATGTATCAACAGATGTGTATGAAGAGCAAAGCTATGGCCCTGAAAAAGGGAATACAAATAAGTTTAGTAAATTTCCAACCAAACAATTCAATAATGATTTGATACACATTAACTGGCAAGTATCCCCTACAGTGTGGAAGAGATTAAAAATAAGAGGACTTACCCATAGTAATATTATTTATAAAAATAGGTCTGTATTTACAACAGCTAAAGAAGCATTGGCACTTAGTTTGGCCAACCCCGCTGATACTACTTTAGAATCAGGATTCCTTATACCAATACAAGAAGATGTATTGAAGAGTATTGGGGTAGTGCATAGCACACAGTTATCTACATCATGTAGTTATATGGTATTTAATTGCTATACGGCAGTTAAACAAAAGTGGTATCAGACTTCTTGGTTTAAGGTTATTTTGATCATAGTCATTGTTGTCATTACCGTATTATCAGCTGGCTCAGCTGGCCCAGCAGGAGCAGGGGTACTTGGGGCTAACGCAGCTGTGGGAGCAGCTATCGGTATAACTAACGTAGTAGCAGCAGCTATCGTAGGAGCAATTGTTAATGCACTTGCTGCTATGGTGATAGTTTCTTTAATCACTAAGGCTGCTACAAAGTTGTTTGGTGCAGAAGTTGGTGCAATTGTAGGGATGATTGCAGGCATTATCACTGTAACAGGTATTACAGGTATGCAAACTGGGCAGACGTTTGCTTCATCCCTGTCTCAGATACTCAAAGCAGATAACCTGTGGAAACTTACTTTCCCCATAGGTAATGAGTTTGCTAACCAGATCAACTTGAAAACTGAAGATATAATGGTGGAAGCTGAAGCCTTCCAAAATGAGTATAATGTGAAAATGGAAGAGATTAAGACAAAGTTTAATGCTATGTTTAACCGCAATGGACTCCTTGATCCTTCACAGATTATAGACTTAGTGACCTCAACTTATGAGTCACAGGATCTCTTTTTAAGCCGTACCTTATTATTGGGTACTGACATTGTTCAGCTGAGTCATGACCTCCTATATGACTTTGTAGACACATCATTAACCCTTGACCTCCCGTAAGTAGGTGAACCATATGACTTATAAATTTGATATTAATCGCAACAACCTCATGCAACAGTATGGTACCAATGGTTGGGATGGTCGCCCTGCTATAAATAATGGTAGTAGCATGAATTTTGGTGGAATGATGCCTGACCTAAGTGGGGCTATCCCACAGCAATCAGTGAGTCCATATCAATTTGACATGAATGCTATGGACTTTGGTTCACCAGATTTAAACGCATCCTTTGGTGGAAATTTATGGGCAGATTCACAAAAAGATTGGATGAGTGATTTAGGTAAAACTGACCCTACCAAGTTGAACTTTGGTCAGAAAGCTGGTCTTGGTTTAATGGGCCTACAGACTATTGGTGGACTGTGGGGTGCTTACCAGTCCAACAAACTAGCTAAAGAGCAGTTGGCGTACACCAAAGATGTTGGTAATGCTAACCTGAACAACTCAATCAAATCTTATAATACAAATTTATCAGACAAAGCTAAGTTTAATGGCCATGTTACTGGTAGATCTGACGAAGATACTGCTGCATATATTGCAGCAAACAGCCTTTCACGCTAAGGAGTGAATTGAAATGGGTGAACTTACTTGGCGTAACGTCGATAATCCTGATTTTGGTCGGGCTATTGAAGGCGTAAACAATGCTACCAAGCTTTTGAACCAAGGTTTGCAATCTGGCATAAATGGATTGGATAAATTTGGGGAGATTAGAACCAATAACGCTGATAAAAATATACTTGCCCGACAACTTCAGTATCAAGATCCTGAGGCGTACAAACAAGCTTTAATGGATGGCACAATTCTTGGCAATGACCAAGCATATGCTTCTGCTGAAGCACTAGCTGGTATGGATAAGCGAGTTGGTACTGTTGTAGATAATGCAAAAAAAGAACTAGACTACCAAAAAACAGGGTATGACTTCGACCGTGCAAAAGGTGGTGATGCCTTGATGGAGAAGTATTCTCCACAAATCCTACAAGCACAGTATTTAAGTGCTAATAACCGCTGGGAAGAGGCAACAAATGTACTAAAAGGATTGAACTTGCGTCCTGAGCAAATGGAAGCAATTTTAACAAGTGGAGCAAGCTCAGCTTCAAGCAGCAGAACCTTGAGTGAAGGTAATTATAACCAAGCTAACAAAGTCCAGAATGATAATAATATCAAAACTGGTAATCAACTTGGGATGCAGTTGCTCCAATACATTGATCCTGCTGAGGCTGAACAGCAATACCATAAGCTTGTTGGTAGTGGGAAATACAACCCAGAAACTCTCGCACACGCGAGAAATATAATGACAGGTGCTGGTAGAACTGATCCATTTGCACTAACAACAGCAGGTGCTGTAGGTGGTGTAGCAGGGGCAGAAGGAACAGCAGCTGGGGTGGGGGGTATAGCTCCAGATATGGCAGGAGTACCCCTACCAGACACAGCAGCTACTAGCTCTGACAGTACAGCTAGTAACTTGGTTAAAGATGCCGCTAACACGCCAAATGCCGGTTTTTTTGAAGGTAGAGCTACTGCAACAGGTGCTGAAGGTTTTGGTACAAGAAAAGGAAACCCATATGATTCATTCTATGGTTTTGGCCAATATGGTAGAACAGAAAAGCCATTAACAACTTTGCCAATCAAAGATGTTATTGCTTTTGGCAGAGATGTTCTTATCCCAAACACAATGGGTAAAGTAAAAGCTGGCCCTGAAAAAGGCACATCAGCATCTGGTCTATACCAATTCACTCAAGAAACATTAACTGGTTTAGGTAAAAAAGTTCTTGGAGAAAATTGGGAAAGCGAGCCGTTCTCTCCAGCAAACCAAGAAAAACTTGCAGAAGCATTATTCAATGAACGTAAAGGTGGTAACTTAAAAGCTACATGGGCTTCATTGCCTAACGCAAAACCGGGGTTTTACAAAGATAAAACTTGGGCAGATATGCGTAAAATTATTTCAAAAGGTGAAGTTGGGGTTGATATTAGCGAGCTTGAAAATTTTGCTAATAACAACAATAAATCCCAAGTTCAACTCATGAAAGACTTTGCAAAAACACAAGCAGCCAAGGTTAATAACACTGGTTCGCCTATTGTTGATAACGCAATGTCTGCTGTGCAGAAAGAAATGTCTGCCCCAAAACCCGGTATGAATATCTTCACACCGACCCAAGAAGTAGCTAATACAGCTTCAGCTGTCATTAATAGACTTAATGAGAGAGATGGGCAGGATAATATTGCTGGGTTATCAGCTGAAGAGTACACAAAAGCCCTAGAAGATAAAAGCAACCCATATGAGATGGCAGTTGAACTTACAACTGCTGATAACAGTCCTCTAAAGGGGGCAGATACTGGCACCGTCATGACCCTTATTGAAACTCTGATGAAGAGAAAAGGTAAAGGTGATGGCAAAATTACTGCCGGAATTGTTGGTGCTTTGATGAGGAAGTCTGTTAAGAAAGAAGACAACCTCATACAACGTGGGGTAGGTTTAGTAGCTGATACTCTTGGTGCACCCTTCGGTAGAGAGATTGAAACAAATAATCTAGGAAATGGTTTTCGATTAAATGATGAAAAGATTTATAAAGATTTGGATGAGGTTAGAAGTGGTAATGCAGAGGAACGTGCTTTAGTTGGTTCAGGTAGAGCTGCTACTAAAGAGGCTATTACAACGGCCAAAATTTTAGCAGATACTAAAGCAGCAAATTACCAAAGAATGGCCCAGTTGGTTAAAACAAGACCAACTCCGGAAAACAATGCAGCAGTTGCAAGGGCCAAAGCAGACTATGAAAAGGCAATACAACAATTCTATCTGGTAGCAGGTACAGCAAATAGAACAGACGCAAATAAACCAGATCGTAGAGCTAAGTCAGCTACATGGTGGCAAAATGTTGGGGGAGGGGTAGGGTTTAATACCAACTAACCTAATAGGTAAAAACCCGTCAATGGACGGGTTTTTGCTTCTTGTTTCTACTGAAATCAGTTAAAGTTCTTTCTACTATATATATTACATCGGGTGTCGTCATGGCTGATATGCAAACTTTGTTGGATCTTGCGGGTAAAGGGCAGAACTTAGGTGTGAACCCTAATGGATCAATGATTGATCGTATAGCCCCTCAGCCATTGAAACAGCAAAGTGTTGCTAATGCTGCATCCACGAAACAAGCAGAGTTGTCTCAAAAAGTTGAGCAACCTATTGATTACTATAAGGTTGCTGCTGGGGCTGGTACTGATGTAGGGCTTTTGGGGCAAAAAGGGCCAGAGTATGATCTTCGTACAATGACCCCTGCTGAACTTCAAGAAAAGTATGGCTATGCTACAACCATAGATATGTTGGCAAATAAGCTAACGGCCAAGCAGAATTATCGTAATGACCAAGAAGCACCCAGAAGCGGTATGGAAATGCTCACAGATACGGCATTAGCCGTGGAATCTGGTGTAATGGGGGGAATAGGTGGTCTATCCTCTTGGGCACTCTCAGGGGTTGCACCTGAGGCATCTGTTGCTATAGCTGAAGGTACAAACAGGGCAACTGATTTCCTAAATGATTTTACCTCTGATACAGCAAAAGGTGCTTTACGTGCAAGTGAGACGAGAAGTGGACTCTCTTATGCTGATAATGAGTATATGCGCCAAGCTGAATCAGAAGCTGGGGCATCGGATACAGTAGCTTCTTTGCGTAAATTTGGCAGAGATACAGTTGATGCAGCAGAGTCTTTAGGGAACAGTGATACAGCATTTGCACAAGGGACATCTCAAGCTGTTGGTTCTTTTGTATCAGGTGGCCCATTAGCTAAGGCACTGAGAGCAGGTGGTGCATTAGTAGTTGGTGGAGAGAAGTCACTTAATTTGGCAAAAACTCTTGGTGCACTGGATAAAGCTAATGGTGTGACGAGTACCGCTAGGGGTATAAATGCTGTTAATAAGGTAGGTGACTTCCTTACTTGGCCTGCTGTTACAGCAGCCCTTGAAGGTGGTGGTGCATACACCGGTGTGGTGAATGAGATTAATAACCTTTCCTACGCTGAACTAGCCAAAACATCCCCAGTTTACCAAGCTAAGTTGGCAGAACTGCTAAAAAGCAAAAAGTATAGTTTGAGTGATGCTCAAGCTATGGCAAAAGAATTTGCTGTAGTAGATACCGCACAAACTGCTGCTATGCGCCAAGCACCTATAGCAGCAGCACTTGGTATGGTCACCAAATATGGTGAAAAACCATTTAAAGCCCCATCTGTGCGGGATGGTTTAAAGAACGTACTTGTTAAAGAGCCACTTGAAGAGAGTACACAAGGACTCACAGGGCAACTTAATCAAAATTTAGCCATACAGCAAAATATTGATAAAGAAACCGATCTATCTAAAGGTGTAGGTAGACAGTTTGTCGAAGGTGCTGCTTATGGCTTGTCTGCTGCCGGTGTATCACAGGCACCATCCATTGCAACACTAGGTGCAATCAACACAGGCATAAGTGCATATAACGCCACAAGAGGGCTTTTGGCTAAGTCAGGTTCAATAGGCAATCTGATTCTTGATAAAGCAGATGCTTACTTGGCAGCTCGTGAGAAAGACTCTCCTATAGCAGAAGAGACTTTAGCAGAGATGTCTACAGTAGCTGCAAGCGGTGGTATTGACCAAATTGAGTCAGCTGTTAATGCTGCTATAGATGCATCTAGCAGCTCTACTGAAGAAAAAGTAAAAACTAAAGAATATATGGCAAGTTTGGTAAAAGCTTTCAAACTTGATCCAAAAGAATTGGAAGCATTTCCTGATAACCTGAAAGCTGATATTGATCCAGCTAATGGTAGGGTTGTTGCTGTACAGCAGTTGGCTAGAAAAGTTCAAACACTAACTGGCCCAGAACAGTTAGAAGCTGCTGCTAGTATGTATGCCCTAATGGATACCATGCATGGTGTTCAATACTCAGATCCTGAGGCACTAAGCTCACTTAGTGAAGATGACCCTACTCGCCAAGAACTTAGCCACTATGAGCAGGTAATTACCAATATACTTAATACACCAAGTATTAAGACTGCCTTGCTAAAATTAGCAGAGCAAGGGAAAGCTGTGGAAGAAGCAGCTCCACAAATTATTGAAAACAATGCAATCCAATCCCCAGAAGCACAGGCAATTCTTCAAAGCACTCTTGCGATTGCAAGTGTCTCCCCTGAGCATGGTAATGTTGAGACTATAAATAACCTCTTAAAGCATAGTGATGAAAAGAGACTAAACCTAACTGCTGAGCAGCGAGCCACATTAAGTAATAGCATCGAGTTGATTAAGGCACGACAAGCTATTGAAAGGGGTATCAGTGCTGGTGGTTTGTCACGCTTACAGGATGTAGTTTCTGAACAGGTTATTGGTAGCAATGACGGAGCCAGAAAAGGTCAATGGCCTTCCTTGGTTCAGCACACTAAACAAATCATTGATGCCATGCACTCTAAGAATAAGGATCTAGCCACTGAGCGTATTGCTGAATTGGGGCTATTCTTGCAGCACATGGAGAACAAAGTAAAAGCTGCTAATAAGCACTTTGAAGAGCGTAACTCCGATAAGCCACCAAAGTATGTGCCATATCAGGTGCTAATGCCTATTACGAGAGAATGGGGTAGCTCAGAGAACAATCCAAAAGCAAACCATAAAGGTATGTTTGTAAATACTAAATCAGAAGCTTCTTTTGATTTGGTTCAATCTGCTGCGCTTGAGCGAGATATTGTTGCAGGTGTGTTTAATAACTTCACAAAAGCATTCCCTACACTGGGCATCAAGGCAATTAAGCCTACCCCTCTGAACCCTGAATTAGTTGGTGTACCCTCTGAATTGGTTAAGAAATTTAACCCTAATGTGGTTAAACCAACTGGTGGAAGTTTGGTTGATAAACTTAATGCCAGCTTACAGCCTACTACACCAGTGGTTGCATCTCCTGTTGTGCCTACTGATACAAAAACACTAACACCACTAGAACAGGCTGTAGAGTTAGGTATTGATCAAATTGCTAAAAAGATCTATGAAGATGGGGGTACCATTTTTGATATTATTACTAAACTCGGGGATAAGTTGTCTGAGGAAAGCTTTCCAACAGAGAAAGCTAAGATAAAGTTTTTAGGTGATGTACTGGAAGCAATGGGTGCTGTTGCTCCTTACACTGCGCCTATTAATACACTCTCAAAAGAATATGCTGAATTTGCTGAGAGAGCTATTAACTGGCTTAACAAGAATAAAGATAAGTTATCTGAAAAGGGTATACAAACTCTTGCTGACTTACAAAACAACCCAACTAATGAAGAAGTTTCTAATATCCGCAAAGATTTTAAGAATGCGGATATGCTACAAGCTGTGACTGAGACTCCTGCTGATGTGGCTTCTGAAGAAGTTACACCTACAGTTGTAGTTAAAAAGGTAACAAAGAAAGCCAAGGTAAACCCACCTGCTCCTGCTGTAGAGACTAAAGCTGAACCAAAGAAAGCTAAGACTCCTGAATCTACTCCACCTGTAGAAGTAATTGCTCCTGTAGCTCCTGTGGTTCCTGTAATTAAGGCACCTGAGAAGCCTATAAGAAAAGAAGGACTTAATGATGGGCAGAAGGTTGCCTATGAAAAGGCTATTAGCTTCTACAACAGTGATAAGAAGACTTTCTCTATAGCTGGGCCTGCTGGCTCTGGAAAAACTTTCCTTGTAACCAGTGTTATCAATGCATTGCGTAAAGCTAATGCAGGGATGAAGATTGTACTAAGCTCCCCTACCCACAGGGCAAACACAGTTACTCGTGTTAAGAATCCAAACGATACAGTGAAAACTCTTCATGTATTGTTGGGGCTAAGGCCAAATGTTGATCTATCAAAGTTTAATGCTAAGGATGTTCAGTTCAACCAAGGGAGTGAGTTGGATGATAAGTTCCCAAACAATGCACTAATAATCGTAGATGAAAGCTCTATGATTAATGATGAATTGTATGCATTTTTGATGGAAAAAGTGAATGCAGCTAATGGTACGAAGATCATATTCTTAGGGGATAACGCTCAACTAGCTCCTGTTAATCAACTTACACCTTCAAAAGCACTTACCAGTACAGATGATGGTGCTGTGCTTACAGAGATTATGCGTACAGAAGATCCAGCATTGCTGGATGAATCTACTGCTGTCCGTGAATCTGGCAGTTTTACTTATAAGTCAGACATGAAAGATGGCAAGGGTGTCTCCTTTACAAATTCTGCAAAGAGTTTTGTAGAGCTTGCTATAAATATGTTTGGCTCACCTGCGTTCAAAACTAATCCATTACTGGTTCGTGTTGTTGCCTTCACCAACAATCGAGTGGAAAAATTTAATGAGGTTATCCGTCTAGGGCTGTTTGGTGAGAACCCACCTTCTTATGTGGTTGGTGAGTTGCTTATGGGCTATAGTTCATTTGGTAAAGCCATTCAAAAAGATGGTCTTACACCTGTAGCTAATGGTGTGGATTACATCGTTCAAGAGTTAGTTAGCTCTAAAGTTGAAACCATATTTGGTGTTGATGTAACCATTGAGACTATTAAAATCAAGGACATTTTTGGTTTAGAGGATGCTCAAACTATTAAGATTCTGTCTCCTAAAACACCAAAAGAAACTGTTAAGGAATTGGGATTAGCTGCGGCAGCTGTAATTAAGAGGGCACAGAAAGATCGTCAAGTATGGAAGAGAGAGTTCTATCCTGTTACTGACACGTATGCTTTCCCTTTTGATATTGAATATGGCAGAGGGAAAGATGGTAAGCCTCTGGTTGCTATGAAAAGCACACTACAATACGGTTATGCACATACCATCCATAAGTCTCAAGGGGGTACGTACACCTATGCCATGGTTGATGATCAAGACATTGAAGCATCTCGTGCATCACCTTCTGATAAACAGAAGCTTCGCTATGTTGGGTTAACTCGTGCACAGCAGGGAACCTATGTTTATACGTCAGCTACTCTTGCAAATAGCTTAGGTAAAAAAGCAGTTGCACCTAATTTAGCTGTAGCTCCTGAAACCACCACACCTGCGACACCAGCGACTACTACAACACCTACAACACCTGTTGCTGAAGAAGACGGGGTTGTTGCGCCGACCAAAAAGCCTGTGGAACAGCTCACAGCCGACGATTGGTCAGCCATCAT
>Ga0154020_10001441_pt1 | contig 29368 bp, 30 predicted proteins | sample Klosneuvirus_201_FD_109709 | JGI IMG/M metagenome (GOLD analysis project Ga0154020, IMG submission 109709) | Active sludge microbial communities from wastewater, Klosterneuburg, Austria - Klosneuvirus_20160825_MG | ecosystem: Engineered > WWTP > Aerobic digester > Activated sludge | place...
GAAACAAAATACATACAAGAATATGAAAAAGACAATTGCTTTTCTTCTCTTTTCTCTCAGTCTCACCTTTGTATTTGCGCAAGAGGTAGACCTTAATGTAGTACATCGTATCAAAGAGGAAGGATTGAACAACTCTAAAGTAGAGGATATTGCCTTTCATCTCACGGATGCCTCAGGTCCTCGACTTACCAATTCTGCCGGGTACAAACGCGCATCCGAGTGGGCAGTAAAACAGCTTACAGAGTGGGGATTGAAAAATGCCAGCCTGGAAAAATGGGGCGACTTTGGAAAGGGATGGCAAGTAGAAAAAAGTTATGTAGCCATGACGGCACCCTATTATTTTCAAATTAGTGGAACGCCTAAAGCCTGGACAGGTGGAACCGATGGACCCATATCCGGTGATGTAACTTTATTGGCCATTGAAAAAGACGAAGATTTCAAAAAGTTTGAAGGTAAAATTGCGGGTAAGATCGTATTGGTAAAATCTACCGCCAATACCCATCCAACATTTGAAGCAGATGCCTCGCGGATGACTGACAAGGAACTGGAAGAACTATCAAAACAACCCATCGGATCTTCTAGTAGATATACGCCTGAGGTAATTGCGCAATATATGGCCCGAAGAACTTTCAGCCGTAAGGTGGATGAGTTTTTGAAAAAGGAAAATGCAAAGCTTGTGATCAGAGGGCGGAATGGCAAACATGGTACTTATTTCACCAGTAATGGTGCCTCGTATAGTGTGGATGCTCCTCCGGCAATTGCAGAATTAGAGACTGCCCCAGAGCATGCAGACTTGATGGCACGATTGATAGAAAAAGGAATCCCTGTAAAAGTAGAGGCAGATATAAAAACTTCTTTTACTTCAGACCCTGCATCGTATAATGTGGTAGCAGAAATACCTGGAACAGACAAAGATCTTAAGGCAGAGTTGGTCATGTTGGGCGGGCACCTTGATTCGTGGCACTCTGCTACAGGCGCAACCGACAATGCTGCGGGCAGCGCAGTAATGATGGAAGCAGTACGGATTTTACAGGCAACCGGTTTAAAACCAAGAAGAACAATTCGTATTGCACTTTGGGCAGGTGAAGAGCAGGGTCTTTATGGTTCAAGGAATTATGTAAAAAATCATTTTGCAGATCCGGCTGATATGAAGATAAAACCGGAGCATAGTAAAGTATCCGGCTATTTTAATATCGACAACGGAACTGGCCGCATCAGAGGAATTTATTTACAGGGTAATGATGCCGTGCGCCCCATCTTTGAAAAGTGGTTTACTCCCTTTTCGGATATGATTGACAATCCTACAGTAACTATTCAGGATACAGGAGGTACCGATCACCAGGCATTTGATGCGGTGGGTATTCCAGGGTTTCAATTTATTCAAGACCCGATTGAGTATGATACAAGAACCCATCATTCCAATGCGGATACTTATGAGAGACTGATGATGGGCGACCTGAAACAAATGGCTGTGATTGTGGCCACATTTGTTTACAACACGGCTCAGATGCAGGAGAAGTTGCCCCGTAAACCACTACCTTCTCCGAAAGGCCCAAGCCAGTTCTAGAAACTGATTTAAAATTGAGAATGAAAAGGATTTGGATAAAGTCGATCAATAGACTTTATCCAAATCCTTTTTTTATTATGATTGAAAATTACGCCTTAGTTTGATACGGTTATTTATTATTCCTACTCGATCCATTGAATAAAAGTAAAAAATCTGGCTTGACTGAAACGGATACCTAAAAACAGCCATTTTTAATAGTTTTAAATAGGACAAACTTGTCCTATTTAAAACTATGCTTTATATTGCCAGCAACAAAAGGGACAAATGTTTTCCAAATCTTGTGAGTACGGAATAAAGGCTACAGCATTTATTGCCGTAGAAGCAGAAAAAAATAATCGGGTAAGCTTGAAGGCGATTGCTAAGGCAATTGATTCACCAGTTGCTTTTACAGCAAAGATTCTACAGCAGTTGGCGCGTACCGGCATTATTAATTCGGTGCAAGGAGCAGGAGGCGGATTTGAAATTGAAAAGGCCAGGCTAACTAAAATCAAGTTGAGCCAAATCGTTGCTGCCATTGACGGGGAGAATGTTTATAAAGGCTGCGGACTTGGGTTAAATGCGTGTAACTCAAAAAAGCCATGTCCGGTACATGGCAAGTTCATGATTATACGAGAGGAGCTAAGAGTTATGCTTGAAAGCACAACGGTACAAGACCTCGCCCATGGGTTAAAAGATGGATTAACCTATTTAAAACGATAGAAGAGAATTTAAAAAAATTTTAATTATAAATCGGACAAGTATATCCTAATTAACAATGCTTAAAAATAAAATCAGTCTTTTAATAGCAATTCTCTTAAGTCAGTCAGTTTTTGCACAAAAAAGTGTTGATGTATCCACGGATAACTGGGTGACCAGCCCGGGGATTATTGGTACATTCTTTTTGATTGCTATCGTTTTTATTATTGCAATTGTCATTATGCTTTTTCAGGCAAGTGGTTACATTAAAACCATGCAGGAACGAAAGCAACGAACCCGACAACTCGAATTTAGCGAAGAGCTTATTGGTTTGAATGAAGCAGAGATTGATGCAATTCTATTGCAGCGTAAGCAATCGTTAAATTTTAAGCTGAAGGGTGAGGAGTTAGGAAGTGGTGCAACAGCGCTGGATGAGAAAGGATTAGTTTACAAAGTAAGCCACGAACCGGGCAATCCATTAGTTGATGAAAAAAGAAAGTCGCCCTTAACTTTTGAAACACCAGAAGACTTAAAGAAAATAATAATCTTCTATTTAGGTGCTTCCGTTTTCTGGTTGGTCTTTGGCACCTTGATCGGTCAATATGTTGGGATGAAGTTTGTGTGGCCTGATATGGATCACCAGGCATGGCTTTCTTTTGGTCGGTTACGGCCGGTGCACACCAATACCGTTTTTTGGGGCTGGGCTTCTATGGCCATGATTGGGTTAGGTTATTTTGTAATTGCCAGAACATCGAATACAAAAATTCATAGCTACCGGTGGGCGTGGGTTGCCTGGTACTTGTTAAACCTATCGGTCGTGATTGGAAATTATTTTCTTATGATTGGTATTAACAACGGGGGTGGCGAATACCGGGAATATATTTGGCCGGTTACTGCATTGTTTGCTTCAGGCCTGATCATTACTTTTTTCAACTATTATAAAACAGTTGCCAACCGAAAAATTTCAGAGATATACATCTCTAACTGGTATCTTCTCGCAGGTTTAATTTGGACGATCGTACTGGTTACGATTGGTTACCTACCCAACTATCAAAATGGATTAGGCGAAACAATTATTCAGGGCTACTACATGCACCAGGGTGTGGGGATGTGGTTCATGACTTTTACCTTGGGGTTAACCTATTATTATCTTCCCTCATCTTTAAATAAACCAATCTACTCGTACTCACTGGGTGTTCTTGCATTTTGGACACAGATGCTTTTCTATACGATGATCGGTACGCATCACTTTGTGTTTAGTCCCTTGCCCTGGTGGTTGCAAACCGTTGCCATCGTATTTAGTATGGGAATGTTTATACCGGTTGTCGCAGGCACCACAAACTTTCTGATGACAATGAAAGGCAGCTGGAATCAAATTTCAAAAAGTTACGTTTTGCCTTTCTTCTTAGTGGGTGTGGTCTTCTATTTTGTTGGCTCATCACAAGGAAGTTTCCAAGCCTTTAGGTTTACCAATTACGTTTGGCACTTTACCGATTTTAACGTGGCGCACTCACACATGACCATGTATGGCATCATTTCATTTTTGCTTTGGGCCAGCATCTACGCCATCCTACCAAAAATTACGGGAAGAGAACCGAAACAACTTTTTGTTGGTGTTCATTTCTGGATGGCATTTATTGGTCTGTTCGCCTACATGATTTCGATGATGACAGGAGGAACACTTAAAGGATTGAGTTGGATTGAAGGAAATAGTTTTATCGAATCAGTTATACTCATGAAGCAGTATTGGGTGTGGCGTGCTATTGGAGGCTCACTTATGTTTTTATCACATCTAATGTTTGCGTATAATTTTTATGTGATGACCAAAATAAACCGTGTCAAGGAATCAATACAAAAGGTATCACCTCAAACCGTAACTGTTTAAAGGCTATGTTTAATTTGCATAAAGATCATAGAAGTTTAGTTATCATCTCCTTTGTTGTATTTGCATTGCTGAGCCTTTTTATAGCGGTTGTTCCGGCCTATCAAATGCAACAGGTTGAGCCCTTACCCAAGCAACCAGCATTAACTGAAAGTGAACTCAATGGATTACACATTTATATAAGTGAAGGATGCGTGGCTTGTCACACACAACAAGTAAGAAATATAGCCATGGATAAAATGTGGGGCGATCGGCCTTCTATACCTTCCGATTATTATTACAGCAAAAACCGATTGGATATATGGAGACAATCGCCATCTCTTTTGGGCAGCGAGCGTACCGGCCCCGATTTAACTAATGTAGGTGTACGCCAACCTTCCGATCAGTGGCACTTACTCCACCTATTCAACCCACGTTCTGTCGTAGAAGAATCCGTGATGCCAGCCTATCCATGGCTCTTTAAAGAGAAAAAGAGTCTTGATAAAAATGATGTTACGGTTCCAGTTCCATCTAAATTCCTAACATCATCTGACAAAAAAATTGTAGCAACACAAGAAGTGCTGGATTTGGTAGCCTATTTGAAATCATTAAAGCAAGTGTCGCTGCCCGGCAATAGTGTGGATTTTATTCCTTCGATTCGCAAAAAGGATATCGTGTCCACCGAGGGGAAAGCGATGTTACCAGATGGGGAACAGTTATACATGCAAACGTGCGCGGCTTGTCATCAGGCAAATGGAAAGGGCCTTGTCGGTGCGTTTCCACCGTTAGCCGGAAGTAAAATTGTAAACGATCCAAATCCGGAGTTGATGGTTCAAATCATTTTGAAAGGCTATGATGCCCGGCCCGACTATGCTGTTATGGTTGGGTTTGCTGACCAACTTACAGATGAAGAGATCGCAGCGATTATGAACCATGAAAAAACCAGTTGGGGAAACAAGGCACCTGAAATTACTGCCGATGAAGTGAAAAAAATACGAGCCTATACAATACAATTAACGCAATAATTATGGAAACAAAAGAAAACTATCTACCCAGCTTAATAACAGCAACACCGATGGAAGGTCGTGAACTAGCGATCAAGTTGGCAAGAAAATCGATTGCAGCCATCCAAACAGATCCGGAGATGCGCAAGAAATTAAGAGCAGATTATGCAACAGACACCGCTCAACTAATAGCATCTGCCGAAGTTATTGCCCTGGAATTTCAGACGATCGCCAAAGCAAATAAATATTGGAGACATGATGAGAATAAGAAGTAGAGGAGCTAAGAAATTTGCAACGTTATTGGTTGGGCTATTCGTTGTTGGAGTAAGTAACGTATTAGCGTGTGAACTTTGTGAAAAGAATCAGCCTCAAGTATTAAAAGGGGTTACTCATGGTGTGGGGCCGCGAGGCGATATGGATTATATCATCATATGGACAGCAGTTGTGTTTGTCAGTATTACGCTTTTTTTGAGTTTGAAATTTTTAATAAGGCCCAACGAAAATAATCCTGATCACATCAAAAATATTGTATTGAACCCAGAATATTAATCGCATGGAGGATAATAGAATAATAAAAGTTTTTTTGGATGATGAAGTTCGGCCTTTTGCTGAATTCGCTCCTCCGGTGAAATTCATTTTCGATACCACAAAAATTCCGGATGGTAAACATCAACTCAAGGTAGTGGCAAAATCAACGCAAGGTATTGAAGGTATTAAAACGATTCCATTTGAAGTGCGCAATGGTCCTGCTATTTCTATTGTGGGATTGACGGAGAATGAGATCATTGAAGATCAGGTACCCATTACCATTAATGCCTATGGGAGTGAAGGCAATGATGTGTTTGTTATTAAAGGCTCAGAAACTCCGAAGGGAATTCCGGCATGGGTATGGGCATTGGTCATTGGCTTTGTTGCCTTTGCTCTATTCTATTTGATTATGTATTGGAATTCAGATTTATATAAATCATTTGTTTAGTTGAAAAATCATGCAAGTGAATTTGAAAACGAGTAGTTATGGAAAATTTCTTGAAAAAAACAATTGGGGAAATGGTAGCAGCCGACTATCGGACTGCGCAGGTATTTAAAAATTACAAAATAGATTTTTGCTGCAAGGGCAACAGAAGTATCGCGGAAGCCAGTAAGGATAAAAATATTGATGTTAACCTTTTGATTGCCGAGTTAGAGGCAGCCACACACGTGACACAAGCAGATGCAACCGATTATAAGACCTGGTCTTTAGATCTGCTAGCTAACTATATTGAAAAAAAACATCATCGCTATGTAGAAGAGAAAATGCCTATCCTGAACCAGTACCTGCAGAAACTGTGTCAGGTACATGGTGTACAACATCCGGAATTATTTGAGATCACTGAAGAATTTAAGCTTTCATCTGGTGAATTAGCCGTGCATATGAAAAAGGAGGAGTTTATTTTATTTCCTTATATCCGAAAAATGGCTAAGGTTAAAACCTCAAAAACTAAAATGAACGCGCCTAATTTTGGTACGGTACAAAACCCTGTACAGATGATGATGAATGAACATACCGTGGAAGGTGACCGATTCGCTAAAATTTCTGAGCTTAGTAATAACTATACAATACCAGCCGATGGGTGCAATACATATCGAGTGGCCTTTGCTTTACTTAACGAATTTGAACAAGACTTACACCTGCATATTCACCTGGAGAATAATATTTTGTTTCCAGGAGCAATTCTGTTAGAGAAAGAACTGACATCAGTTGTGTTATAGACCTATTTTACATTAGGTAGAGATGGATAGAGACCAGGACATACAGATAAATGTACTATGTGGTGGTAAAAGGTATGAACTACGAACCTATGCACATGAGTATAGAAGCCTAATGGCGCTCATTTATGATAAAGTGTACCTGGAGGATTTTGGAGATTGCAAAGGGATAGGACGCTGCGGAACGTGCCATATTCTGTTGTTGGAATACAATGAGGAATTGCTCAAAAGGGAAGGTAATGAACAAGCAACACTAAGTAAGTTATCGAATACTCAATGTAACAGCAGATTGTCTTGTCAGATTTTACTGGACAATAGGGTTAATGGATTAACTGTTGAGATAGTTCCAGAGGATTATTCCGAATTGTAGTAAGAAAGGATAGAATAGAATCCAACAGGTGTAGGTGAATCTATGATAGGAGATAGAATTTCGAGTGAAGAAAAATGAAAGAGAAAGCCGAACCGTTAAAAAGAATAAAGGAGCTCCAACCGTTGAGCCACGACCATCATCACAGTTTACTATTGTCGTGGAAGATTAGGACTGGAATTCGAAAAGGAATACCCTTGAATCGGATTAAACGTTACTTAGACTTTTTCTTTGAGTCTCGAATAGTAGATCATTTTTCTATTGAGGAAGAATATGTTTTTCCAATCCTTCGGGAGCATAAACTGGTTAAGCGAGCCCTGGCTGACCATAGACTTTTAAAACGGCTATTCACAGCACAAACAGATCTGGAGCGAAATTTAGTTTTGATTGAAGAAAAATTGGAGGATCATATTCGCTTTGAAGAGCGAATTCTTTTTACTGAGATACAAAAGGCAGCCACGGCCGAAGAACTGAATCAAATAAATCTAATTCATCAAGACGATACTAATCGAGAAGATAACTGGGATGATGAATTTTGGAAGTGATTGGTTGTGGGAGTAGAGTGATTTACAGATCCATTGGATTTTAAAACATGGACTGATCGTTTATATTTGTTTTTTCAAATTTCAGTCCAAACATGAAAGGTAGGATTCCCATCTCACCAACACTTCGTACAATCTCGGATACAAAAAATTTAAAACAACAGGATAATACCGTCAAGAAACGACTTATTGTTATGTCGCTTCTGGCCGTATTGATTGCTGTTTGTACAAGTCTTATTGCAAAATTTCTTGTCTTGCTTATTTCAGTTATTACCAATGTATCTTTCTTTGGTCATTTCTCTGCCTCAAATACTAGTCCATCATTAAATACCTTGGGCGTATGGGTAATAGTGATTCCTGTTGTTGGGGGCCTTATTGTTGGGTTAATGGCATACTATGGATCGGCTGCAATTCGAGGTCATGGAATTCCAGAAGCGATGGAGAAAATCCTAACGAATAAGAGTAAGATCAAACCTACAATCACTTATCTTAAGCCTATATCATCGGCAATTGCAATTGGTACGGGTGGCCCCTTTGGTGCGGAGGGACCCATCATTGCAACGGGTGGTGCATTGGGATCAACGCTGGGTCAGTTAATCAAGATTACACATTATGAACGAAAGGTGTTACTCGCGGCTGGGGCCACAGCCGGTATGGCAGCAATTTTTGGAAGCCCGATAGCCGCTATCTTTCTTGCTATTGAATTGCTCTTGTTTGAATTTTCGCCACGCTCTATTATTCCCGTTGCTATGGCTTGTATTACGGGTGCTGCCGGTCATCATTTTCTTTTCGAGTCAGAGCCTGTATTTCTAACCTCTGCTGTTATTGAATATCCAACCAACACTGCGCTTGCTATTTATAGCATCATGGGTATTGTGATGGGTTTGTTTTCAGTTCTCACAACCAAAATTGTTTACTTTATTGAAGACTTGTTTGAAAAGCTACCCATTCATTGGATGTGGTGGCCAGCCCTGGGAGGTTTGGTAGTGGGAATTGTTGGCTATTTTTTTCCACGAACTTTGGGCGTTGGTTATAATAACATCACAGACATACTCGCGGGTAGCCTGCCCATAAGCATGCTCCTTTCTATATGTACTATGAAATTCGTTTCCTGGGCTATTGCATTGGGGAGTGGTACTTCAGGAGGAACGTTGGCCCCGTTATTAACCATTGGGGGAGCGGCTGGTGCGTTATTGGGCTCATTGGTTTCGGAACTCTTTCCACATTCTGAAATTTCAATTCCACTTTCAGCTTTGGTAGGCATGTCAGCGATGTTTGCGGGTGCTTCGAGGGCTTTTCTTACTTCTATTGTTTTTGCCTTGGAGACTACGTCTCAGGTAAATGCACTATTACCTTTATTAGCAACCTGTGGTGCATCTTATATCGTGTCTTATCTGCTGATGAAGAATACCATTATGACAGAAAAGATTGCGCGCAGGGGAATTAAAACACCAGATTCGTATGAACCGGATTTGTTAGAAAATGTGATTGTAAAGGAGGTGATGGAGAAAAATCTTTTGATTGTTGATATTGGCATAAGTATTCAGGAGGCGATCAATAGGTCAAAATCTACCGATCAAATCAAGTACCTGGTCGTAGCAGATAAAAATGATGTGGTGAGAGGAATTATTCATACGACAAAACTATTCTCCCAATCGCTTCAATCAGATGCTTCTATGGAAAGCCTGCTCGAGCCCATGCCTCCGGTGGTAAGCTCGGACAGCAGTTTACGCAATGCGGTTGAAAAACTGGCGCAATCAAAGTCAGAGGTTCTGCCTGTTACTTCCCCCAACAAGGGAGGAGTAATAACGGGAATAGTTTCCATTCAGAATATTCTTTCCATCTATAAGCAAAAAGAAGAAGATCACGAGGAACTACACCCTGATTTGTCACTGAGTAGAGGGTTAAGAAAGATTTACCGAAGATCAACCCATTGGATTAGATAATAATTCCTGACAAGAGATGAATTCTTTCGAGGATTTTATCGAGCCTCTTTGTTAAATCACTAAATCAGCTATTAAAGCAGTGTATTATCACTTTTAAATAATATTCTGCTCAAGGAGTATTTTCCTCCACCCGTTAGTGCCAGGCATATTCCAATTGTAAAATAGAGCAGTGCTTTTTCCTTAGTCCCAAAAGGATCTTCCGCATGGTTTATGAATGCTGCGGTTCCCATGGTGCACACCCAAAAGAAAGCGGCCGGCCTTGTAAAAAGTCCCAACGCAATTAACAATCCTCCAAAAAATTCAGATATACCGGCTCCCCATGCGAATAATGCAGGTAATGGAAACCCCATTTCACCAACACCCTTGATGAGGCCTTCAGAGGGTGGCATTTTACCCAATCCATGGCCAAAAGCCATAAACAGGCCTGCCCCTATTCTTAATACCAATAATCCCGCATCTGTATAAATCTTCTTCATTTCAAAAAAATTACATTCGAATTGAATTGAAAATTGGGAATAAGAAGGGAATTCGCAACTACGTTTTTTATTAGTGGTAAATTTTTTTTGTAAAAAGAGCAGCAATATCTACCTCGGCTTGTTGGTGTTGCGTGTGCGTTAGCGAATGAAACCTGTTTTTATTTTTTAATGACTTTTTGCTGTTTGATTTCCTGCGCCATTTTAACAGCCTCATACGAATTTACCAGACCACCCGAAATGCTGAGTTGACTAAAGTTGATTTTCCCTCCACCGGGCTTTTGAACCGTGAGATTATCAAACTTGCGTGATGATTTCATTAATATATCCTTGATCTCTACAGCCGTAAACTCAGGGAAGTAAGACATGAGCATAGCCGCAACACCCACGGTTGATGGGCTGGCCATGCTGGTGCCACTTTCTTCTTTGTATTTATTATCGGGCACGGTAGAGTAGATGTCTACCCCAGGGGCAAAGAGCGACACAGACTTTTTGCCATAGTTTGAGAAACTGCCAACGAAATCTTCATCCCGGCCCCAGGCGGATGCACCCACCTCTATCCAATTTTTTGCTTCTTTACCATCCGCATAAATGCGCGTTGGAAAATTCTTTTCCGTATCAATATCTTCGGCATCGTTGCCGGCTGCGTGAATCAACAACACACCTTTTTGCTCGGCATGCCGAACGGCTTTATCCACAATCTCTTTATTGGGCGAAAACTTTTTACCAAAACTCATATTGATAATTTGTGCGCCATTATCCACGGCATAGAAAATTGCATTGGCGACATCCTTGTCGCGTTCATCTCCGTTTGGCACGGCACGCACAACCATTATTTTTACATTATCAGCAATGCCTTTGATGCCTAAATCATTTTTGCGATCGGCCGCAATAATACCCGATACATGTGTGCCGTGGCTAGGGTCAGGACCTTTAACATCATTATTTCCATAGTCTTTTTGGTTCATGTTGTTTATGTCATCGCCAACAAGCTGACGCGAATCAAACGATTCATTGTATCCATATTTTACAATCACCCCGTAATAGTCTACCGCCTCTTTTAGTTGTGATACATAATCGTCAAGACTCTCGTCTTCATTCATGTTTTTAAACATATTAAGAAGAAACCCTTTGGCAAAAAGCAGACTTGGGTCGTTGGTTTCAAAACCTTTTACAGCTTCGGCAGTAAGCGTATCGACATGGAGGAGAACCTTTAACGTATCGATGCTTTGAACTATGTTAGTATAAATGTTCGAATACAATTTGTATTGCTGTTCATTCTTTGCTTTTAATTTTTCGTATTTGTCTTTAACCTGCTTATAGGATGCATACTCGGCTTTTTGTTTTTTACTCACTTTGTCATTCTCAACATTTTCATATTTGGCTTTAAGCCGGATGTATTCCCGGGTTAATTCGTATGTATCGGCATCTACATTTCCATTTTTACCACCAATAAAATTCCAGCCATGGACATCATCGATATACCCATTTTTATCATCGTCAATACCATTATCTGCAATTTCACCTTCATTGATCCAGATCACACTTTTTAAATCTTCGTGATCTATATCCACACCCGAATCGATCACCGCCACAATCACGGTGCGAGAAGGCTGGTCTTTTAATACGGTTTTGTAGGCGCGTTCGGCACTTACGCCCTGCACGCTATCCTGTTCGGGATCGAGCAAAAACCAATTTTTGGGTACGGGGTGATTAAAAGAGGTTTGCGAAAACGCTGAAAATGTGGTGATCAGGAAAAATAGTACACTTATTAATTGCTTCATCATAGGAGATGATTTATGAAAATTATACCAAGATAGAAGTTAAACGAACGGAATAGGCAGATGTTTGGTCGGAAATATTTTTTTTTGAATGATACAGGCTGAAAGAATGACAAAATGCACCTTAAAATTACCTCCGTAACAGGTACAAGTTCTTTGATGATATTGGTTTACACGCATTGGTCACTTTTACCTCAAGTAAAACAACAACCACTATGATACAATTTTGTCTTTTAGCCGTAATGACTTTTTTTACAATTTTCTTCTATAGCGTAATGAAGTTGCATGATCATGCCAAGTCAGAAACACATACCTGGAAGATTAAAAGAGCTTTGGTTTAGCCGCAAATTCGAAAAAATTTACAAACTATATTCCGATTCCTCTGGGGGCTGGATCATCCGTAAGGAAAAAGATAAGTGTGCCGAAGGCGGGACTCGAACCCGCATAGCTTACGCCACACGCCTCTGAAACGTGCGTGTCTACCAGTTTCACCACTTCGGCTTAAAAAAAATATTGGTGCCCAGAACTGGATTCGAACCAGCACACCTTGCGGCACTACCCCCTCAAAGTAGCGTGTCTACCAATTTCACCACCTGGGCAAAGAACATTTATTAAGGGTTGCCTGAGTTTCCCCAGGCAGGGGCGCAAAAGTAAAAAGGATTTGAAACTTTACCAATGTATTGAGCTATGCCGAGGGTGTCTTTTTTTTGGGAAGTTTATGCTGAAAATACTGAACAAGGCGGGTGTATTCGGTATGTTCTTTTTGGCCAATGCTCATTCTTTGCTTATTTTCAAAAAGAATCTCAAGCTCTTTGTAGGTAGAGTTCTTACCCGTTTTGATTGCATTCTCGCGCCAGGCTAAAATGGTACGGAGCGGATGGCTTTCTTTGCGTTTGAGCACCGGATAAACAATTTCTATTTCGTTATTGCCGGCCCGAATCACTTTGTAGCGGATAAATATTTTGTAAGCAACAAAAGCTCCGATTGGGATAAGTAGCGCGAGGATGAGATAGTTATACCAGGCACCGGCTCGCGAAATGGATACTATATTCATTATGGATACCCCGATAGTGATACTTAAAAAGAGAGCGAATGAAGCGAGCGTGCTTGTTTGCGGTTTGGAAATAATCAAATCGAATTTCTTTTAAGATAGATTAATAATGTATGCTTGAGCCGAGAATGGGATTTGAACCCACGACCTGCTGATTACGAATCAGCTGCTCTACCCCTGAGCTACCTCGGCTTGTTAAAGGATGCTTTTTGCTAACAAAATCCTGACAAAAGTATATGTTGGAAACGCATTATGCTATCAAACAAATGTAAATACGCGATCCATGCGCTCATTTATCTCACGGAGCACTATCAGCAAGGCCCTGTCCTAATTCAGGAAATTGCGGATACAGTGCATCCCTAAAAAAAAATTGGAGGCAATTTTATTGGAACTAAGAAACGCCAAGATATTGCACAGCAGAAAGGCAAGGGGTGTATTATTTGCCTAAGAACCTGCGTAATAAGGGATAGATTTTTAGGTGTTCGCGATGAAACACTCAGAATAGTTGCGGAGAGCACGTTGGCTAAAATTGTAAAACGAGAGAGAACACTATTTGGGGAATAATCTAAAATAGTAGTACCGTAACCTTGTAGTCTTAGTATCTTTGTTCTTTATAATTAAACAAAAAAATTATGTCATTAAGATTAGGAGACATTGCCCCCGATTTTACAGCCGAAACTTCAGAGGGCTCAATCAAATTTCACGAATGGTTGGGGAATAGCTGGGGCGTTTTATTTTCACACCCTGCCGATTTTACACCAGTATGTACTACCGAGTTAGGTGCGGTGGCTAAACTTAGATCAGAATTCGATAAGCGCAATGTAAAAGTGGTAGCATTAAGTACGGATTCAGCGGCTTCCCATCGTGAATGGATAGGCGACATAAATGAAACTCAAAAAACGCAGGTTAATTTTCCAATTATTGCCGACCTCGACTTCAAAGTATCTAATTTATATGATATGATCCATCCCGCGGTAAGCGATAAGTTTACGGTTCGGTCGGTGTTTGTGATTGGCCCCGATAAAAAAGTGAAACTAACTATTACCTATCCAGCATCCACAGGGCGTAATTTCGATGAAATACTGCGGGTGATAGACAGTCTTCAATTAACCGCTGGCTTTAGCGTTGCTACCCCGGCCAATTGGCAACAGGGTGAAGATGTAATCATCAGTACGGCTGTTAAGGACGAGGATATTGCAGCCAAATTTCCAAAAGGGCATACTAAAATAAAACATTACTTACGAACTACCCCTCAACCAAACCTTTAGTAATTTTTGGTTTAATGATCATCGAAAGCTCCTTGTGGAGCTTTCTTTTTTTGCACTAAATTTGGCAGTCACTTAAAGTAATCAACCAACGCTATTCTATGCACCACGAAAAACCTATGAATGAAATGCCTGTGATGCATGAATCCGAAGGCATCGTATTGTTTCATCCCCATGTTCCGGAACGGGCTATTGAAGGGGTTACGGAGGTATTGCATTCGCGATGGATTGGTCAGGGTCCGAAGGTGGCACAATTTGAAAAAGAGTTTACCCAACGGTTTGCCGGGGCAGGCACTTCTATTGCAGTTGGTTCTGGTACCGATGCTTTGCACCTGGCGTATATTCTGGCCGGCCTTAAACCAGGCGACCAGGTAATTGTACCCGTATTCACCTGTACGGCTACAAATATTCCGTTTTTATATATGGGCGTAATTGTACGCTTTGCCGATGTTGATCCCGAAACATTGAATATTAATGTGGAGCATGTTCGCGCGCTCATGAACGAAAAAACAAAAGCGATTGTATGTGTGCATTATGGCGGGCTGCCCTGCGATATGGATGAACTGCATGCCATCGCCAAAGAATACAACATTCCGGTTATTGAAGATGCAGCCCATGCTCCGGGGGCTACCTATAAAGGAAAGAAGATTGGCGAGATTTCTCCGTTCACCATGTATTCGTTTCAGGCGATTAAACACATTACTACAGGGGATGGCGGCATGTTAACCATTCAAGATCATTCGTTGATTCCCATGGCTGAGCGTATTCGTTGGTTTGGTATTGATAGATCGAATAAGCAAAAGGGTACGTGGGAAAATGATATCACGGAGGTGGGGTACAAATACCAGATGACAGACATCAGCGCAGCTATGGGGTTGGCTTCTCTTCATGAATTTGATGATATTCTAAGTCATCGTCAAAAACTTTTTGAAGCTTATAAAGTTGGGCTGGCAGGTGCAAATGGAATAAAACTGATTGGTGCGCAGGCAACCGACCGTACGCATGCGGCCTGGTTATGTACCGCGCTGGTTGAAAAGAATCGCGCTGACTTTATGCGTGGGCTTCGCGACAAAAAAATTGAATCAAGCCAGGTGCATTATCGCAACGATCGCTACAGTATTTTTGGTGGCCGAAGAAATGATCTGCCCAATATGGATGCGATAGAGGAAAACTACATTGTACTACCCCTACACACTAAGATGACAACGGATAATGTCGCCTATATCTGTGACGTAGTTAAGCAGGGTTGGTGATTATTTTTTCTTCCAAACTGCGAACAAACGCTTTAGATTATCGCGCAGCAATTTATTTTTAAATTTCTTTGTGTCTGGTTCGGGTGTATAACCCATAAACGGTTGGCCGAGTCGAAGGTACATATCAAAGAAAGTGGATTTAGATAAGCCCCACTTTAACAAGAACTGTTTGTTGCCGTCATTCTTTTTTACACGTGCAGTGCTTCGCGAAGTAAAATGGTAAACTCTCGATTGGCTTATGCCTTTATAATACCGCACACCACTGTGCCAGAGTTTCATCATCATGTCCGGGTCTGAGCCCATGCCTGGTGTAAACTCGGTACTTAAACCACCTATTAAATTCCAGATAGTTTTGTGGAGGAGCATGGGGTACCAATTGGTTCCGTTCCAATCCTTAAAGGGAAAGGAGTTATATTCTTTCAGAAATTTCTCTTCATTAAATTCATGCACGGTTTTTCCAAAGTTATGCGGAGCAATCATACTTGAATATTGCGTGGGACTGTGCTCAATCATCGTTCCGCTTACGCAGAAATAGATGTGATCCAGTTTTTTTATTTCCTCCAATAAATAAAAATCCCAATCGGGCGCAAAATAATAGTCATCATCAGAAAGCAACAGATACTCGGTAGTTGCTAAAGAAGCTGGTGAATTGAATCCGTAGCAAACGCCTACATTTTCTTTGGAGTGCGTGTAGCTGAAACCTTGTTGTTGAACCCATTCAAGCGTACCATCTTTTCCTTCATTCACATGCACAATAATCTCATGTTGATACCGTGAGTTTTTTTCAATACTGCGAATGCAACATTTGAGATAATCCAGATTATTCCATGAGGGGATAAGAATGGAGAATACGGGTTTACTTCCTTCAGCCAAAGATTGGTTGATTTGTTTAGCATGAAAACTAATTTTTGGATTCATACCTACACGTTGAGTGATTCATATTGTTTTTTCTTTTGGTGATAATAGCCATAGTTAACCAAATAAATCCCGGCAACGGTTATCAAGAAGGCAATGCCAATTTTAAGGTTTAATTTTTCTTGCAATACGAGCCAACCTAACACAACAGCAACCAAAGGATTAACGTAGCTATAAAGCGAGGCGATGGTAATGGGCAGTTTGCTTAGTGTATAGGCGTACATACTATAGGCAGTGATTGAACCAAAAACAATAAGATACCCGAGAGCAAATACTACTTCAGACGAAAAGACAACATGGCTAAGATCATCGAAGACAAAGCTAAAGGGCAGACAAAAGAGCCCGCCAAAGAACATTTGTAATCCGGCATTTAAAAACGGATTGGAATTATGGCTGGTACGCTTGGTTAAAATGCTGCCCACCGCCCAGGTAAGGGTTGCCACGAAAATAAGAATGATGCCCAAGCGATAATTAGGGTTTGCAAAGTCAGTTAGAAATTCACTAAACACCAGAATAATTCCAGCTAACCCTGTGGCTACACCAATACCAATTATCCAGGTAGGCATTTCGGTGCGATTAATAGAAAGGTTAATAAGGATAACCATGACGGGCATAGTGGAGCAAATGATAGCAGCCAGTCCGCTGGGTACAAAAACCTCAGCCCAGGATACTAAACCGTTACCACAGGTGATCATGAGAAATCCCCGGAAGGCTTGAATGCGAAGCGTGTTTAGTGATGGAAAGTTTTCTTTGCGAATCAAAATTATAAATCCACATAACAACGTGCCGGCAATAAATTGCCTGATGGCTGCGAAGAGAAAGGGGGGAAAGTGCATGACGCCAATGCGCATAACCAAAAAGGTGGTACCCCAGATGATGCAGATGCCAGCCAGACTGAAGTAGGCTAAGAATAATTCTTTTTTCACGGGCGGCAAGGTAAATCAGTGCGTGACAATTGTCAAAGACTGCTGAATAACAATTTGAGGACGATTTGGTCCAAAAATATTTGATAGCAATAGGGGTAAGCCAACAGACAAGTGTCTACAAGGAAACATGAAAGTTATGAATACCCATTCTCTATCGATGGCTGCAAACCCAAATAACTCCTATCAACGTTTATTTCAGGTAGCCCAGCAAAATTGGCTACTATGGAAACGCGAAGTGCGGGAAAGAAGAAATGTTAAAAGGTCAAACAGAGAAGTCAATTCACCTACACATTAATTGTATCGTACACCAACACCTTTTTCCAAAGGGGAGAACACTCCGAAAGAAATTTTTGGTGTAGGGGGTGATTCTGATACGTTTTTTGCCCGGCATCGTCATCAAAGAACATCAGCTCCGATACGGAATAACTGTCATCAATTACAGGGCGCTTTTCGGTGGGGGCAGGTACGCCCACATGAATCATGCGTATAGTTTCAATTTTGGACAAACTCTTAACTCCAGCAATCAATTGCGCCAGGTCTTCTTTTGACTCAGGATTCTTTAACCAGAAAAATACGTGGTGCACCAGAACGCTTTTATCTTCTTTCATAGGGAATACATTAAATAACTGGAGCTAAAGTTAATAAAGAAGCAGTAGCTAAAAATTTTTGAGAACCTATTTTATAAAAACAAAGAGGCTGCCTTTTCAGACAGCCTCTTTCCTTTAAAGGGGAAGCAAGATTATTTTACAATATTCTTGTTAACGATTACCGCAAGATCAAACATGGATATTTGACTTTTGCCAGCAAACAATGTTTTTAGTTTAGCATCGGCATTGATCATCCTTCTGTTCTTCTTGTCCTGAAGGTTATTCTTCTTGATGTACTCCCAGATTTTTTTAATCATTTGTGTTCTGGGTACAGGCTTGCTACCAATTACATCGGCTAGTGCTGCACTGGGTGTGAGCGGAGCCATAAAAGCTGCATTGGGTTTTCTTTTCTTAGCAGCTTTCTTAACTACTTTCTTAGCAGCTTTTTTTGCTACTTTTTTTGCAGCCTTTTTAGGCGCTTTCTTAGCAGCTTTCTTAGCTGCCTTTTTTGCTTTTTTTGCCATAGCGTTAATTGTGGTTTTTAGTGATTGTTCTTACTTGTTAAGTTTTAAAAATAAAACAATTCAGGTGCGAATATACTACTATAACGCATACTTGGTAATTTTCCCCTATGAAAAGTGATGTTATGCACATCAAGCAAAGGTTGAAGTAAGTGAGGTGCTTTGGGTTTTTATTACCATCGGGATTTGCTAAATGTATAACTGATGAATGACCAAGAGACTTGCCTGTTCGTTATTTGCCAGTCTGTTTTCATAGGGAAATCTCTCTATTTTCTTAAGTTTTTAATGCGGAAGACCATACTGTCTGGGCTAATCGTTGTAGTGAATAGCCTATCAATAAATTGCGTTTTCCCTATGAAAATCAATTATTTCTAAAAATAGATACACCGGGCATTCCGGTTATTCAGAGAATTTTGACTTTCTTTTGTAACCTTTTAGGTCCGCGCTTGTAACCAACACAAATCTGATAAAAAGTATAAACCTGATGACCGATGAACATATCATGGAGACCGTGAAGGACGGCAACCTCCAACAGGCTTCGATACTTTTTGACAGGTACCACAAACTGATTTTTAACTTTTTGGCTCGTATGACGGCCGATACGCAAGTTGCCGAAGACCTTACTCAAAATGTCTTTTTGAGATTGCTCAAGTACCGCCATACCTATAAACCGGAAATGAAATTCCAGTCGTGGATATACCAAATGGCACGCAACGCTTTTGCCGATCATTATCAGTACCAAAAGCAACGAATGCCTGTGCGAATGGAGATAGAAAAATTAACGGACCGATTACCCGATGTAATGGAGGCGCTGGAACAAGAGGAAACAGAAGCGCGGTTGATTCGGGCCTTGGCCAAGTTGCCGGACGACTACCGCGAGTTGCTGGTGTTAACCCGCTTTCAACATTTGAAGTATGAAGAGGTAGCCCACTTTTTGGATATGACGGTATCCAATGTAAAGGTAAAAGTGCACCGGGCGATTGGACAGTTGCGTGAAAATTATTTTGAACTAGAAAACTCTTAAAGCGATGGATAAGGAAAAGTGGGAAAGCAGACTGATTGACTACATCGATGGGAAATGCAGTGAGGAGGAAGGTATTGAAGTAGCAAAAACTCTGGAACAGAACTCCGATGTGCGCCAACTCTATCAGGAACTTTGTGAAGTCACTAAGGCGATAGATTCCGTATCGGCTTTAGAACCTTCGGGCAAATTGAAAGCAGAATTTGAAAAAGTACTGAAGCAGGAGTTAGCGGCTCAATCAAAGAATACCCAAACCTTTTTTTTATCTCCGATGGTGTATCGGATTGCGGCCGGCTTTGTGTTGGTAATGGTTAGTGTGGGTATTGGTTATTGGATTATCAAAAACCAGGATCGGGAAAGAGAATTAGCTGAACTAAAGAAACAAGTGGAAGACACTAGAAATATGATGGTCGCCATGATTGATAATCAGCAGTCGGCCAGTCAGCGGATGGTAGGAGTTTCTGTTGCTTATGAATTGAAAACTGCGGACGATCAGATTGTAAATGTTTTAGTGAGGACGATGAATGAAGATCCGAATACAAATGTGCGGTTAGCAGCGCTGGAAGCTTTAGGGAAATTCAATGAAGAGAATATTGTTCGGCAGGCCTTAGTTAAATCTCTGTCAACACAAAAAGATCCGGTTGTTCAAATTGCCCTTATCCAATTGCTGGTTAAGCTTAAAGAGAAAGGAGTAGTAAATCAATTGGAGAGGTTAACCAGGGATGGTTCAGTAATGAAGGCTGTAAAAGATGAAGCTTATTCAGGAATACTAAAACTTTCGTAAAAGTAAAATCTCACTGCAGAGAGATTCAATTTTTGGACAGTAGCGTAGATATAAAGTAGATTTTAAAAACGAATTAAATTATAAAAGAATGAAACAGTTATTAGTAATAGCCTTGGGTTGGTTAGCGATAGGCACAACGCAAGCACAGGAATTTAAAGTGGCCAAAAGTTCGGGAAGATTGGAGTTGAATATCGGTCGCGTTACCGTTGAGGGCCACAATGGAAATGAAATAATTTTTTCTTCCCGTAACTCTCGCGATAGCAAGGATGAACGGGCAGAAGGGCTTCGGGCCATTAACGGTTCGGGTCTGGAAGACAATACCGGACTTGGTATTAACGTAACTCAGAAGGGAGATGTGGTGGAAGTGAGTCAATTGAAAAAAATGAATTCTCCCGATGTAAAAATTTTAGTTCCGAAAGGCATTATTGTTTCCTTCTCGCACGAATCGCAATATGGGGGCACAGCGACATTTAAAAACATGGAGAACGAAATTGAAGTGTCGGCTAATTACAACAGCATTGAGTTGGAAAATGTAACGGGTCCGTTAACCATTAAAACGGTATACGGTCATGTGGAGGCAGACTTAAGCACGAATGTTAAAGGTCCCATTTCCATTGTGTCAATCTATGGTTATGTGGATGTTACTATGCCAGCTTCGATAAAGGCAAATATTAAAATGAGTACTTCCTATGGGGAAATTTTGGTTGCCCCTGAAATTAAAATTGATATTGACAAACAGGGTGATTTCGTGCGGTATAACGACAAGGTGTACGGAAAGGTAAATGGTGGCGGCATGAATGTTGACTTCCGCTCTGATTACAGCAAAATTTACCTCAGAAAGAAATGAGAACGCTAGCGTCAATTTTGTTTACCTTATTTACCGGAGTTTTGTTTGCGCAGACTCCGGTAAATAAAACGTATCCGGTAGCCGCAGGACAAAAAATTTCCTTTCGATTTGATTACCCCAAAGTGGTAAAGATCAGTACCTGGGATAAAAATGAAATTGCTATTGTGGGATCAGTCAGTATTAATTCGGGTGAGAGCGATGATGCCTTTGAACTTCTGCAATCAACATCAGGCAATACAATTTACATTGAGAACGTTATTCGTAATTTGAAAAATTTACCAAAACGAATTACTGTTATGCGTGGTGGCGAGAAGATAATTTTTAATTCTGAAGGCGACTATGATAAATACAGCAAAGAGGCGGGTAAAGATTTTAATCAGAAATCGTGGGGTGTGGATATGGATATATTTTTGGAGGTTAAGGTTCCTCGAAATATGGAAACTAAGTTGGAGTGTGTTTATGGGGTAGCTGAAGTCAAAGACTTTTCTGGGCCCCTTACTGTTGTCGCAACCTATGGGGGCGTGGATGTTTCCGTGAAGGAAAAGGCAACCGGAGAGTTAACAGCTGAAACCAACTACGGCCAAATTTATTCTAATCTCGATTTAAAGTTTACGGGCTCTGAGTTTAAGGATTTTCATACGGTTGTTTCAGCAAAACCGGGCACGGGCCCGCGCTATAGCTTCGAGTCGAAATATGGGAATGTGTATTTAAGAAAGGCATTATGAGCTAATCGAAATGAGCAATAGTAAGGTGTCCTACATCTTGGAGATGTAGGACACTTCTTATTTTTTTACTCTAACCTTCTATAAAAAAATAAGTCATAATCTGGTAAAAGCTTGGGGTGTGCAATCTTAACCAAGTCTTTTAAAATCAGATCAGGCCTGAGGTAGCCAAGCTCAAGAAACTCGCTACCACCTTTGGCTCCTTTGCGTCCGTTATATGTGTACACTTGCTTATCCGTAAAGGGTTTAAATAACGCGTATCTTGAATCAGCGGCTTTAATTTCATCCAGCGAACTAAACGATCCTACTCCGATCCATAAATCAGCACTCTTTGCTTTTTCATAAACGGATTCAAAGCTTAATTCAAGAAATCCATTGGTGTCTGTTTCTTTCCATAAATAGTCGGCACCGGCATCAGCTAAAAGATGGGTTGCATAATTTTTTCCACCCGGCATAAACCACGCTTCGCCATAAACAATCCCACTTAGCACAGTGGGTTGAGTTAGACTATTTTCAACTAACTGCTTCGTTTTATTATAGTTACTTTCAATTTCGTTGAACACGGAGTCGGCTTCTTTTTCTTTATCAAAAAAGAGGGCCATAAACTTGATCCATTCGGCACGCCCTAACGGATGCTTCTCCAGATATTCGGCATTAATAACAACGGGAATGTTTAACTCTTTTATTTTTTTCAACTGACCTAAGTCGCCCGTCATGGTGTAGCTCATGACCAGATCAGGCTTAAGTGCATACAACAATTCTAAATTCATTCCCTTATCTACGCCCAGATCGGTTACCAAACCCTGGTCTACACGTTTTCTCATTTTTTCAGAGCTGATGTAATCAGTTGTTGGAAATCCTACTAACGCCTCCGTTTCGTTTATATAATCAAGCAAAGGAATGTGTGTGGTAGAAGTACAAACAATTCTTTTTATTGGAGTGTAGATCACCTGAGTTTGGTTGTCATGCGCGGGAGCTTCTTCCCCTTGAGGAACAAGCAAATAGTTATACGCCTCCTGTGCACCCGGATACGGAAGGTTTATCGTTACATATTTTGCATTGCCTTCGGTATGTACTGAAAATCCGGTTGCATACTTTAATTGTGTCGGCAGATTTACTTTATCAGATACTTTCTGTTGTCCGCACGAGATTAGTAACAGCGCAAACAGAATTACTATGGAATGGAAACGAATCATAATTTGATTTGAGGTCATGGTGCAAGATTAGTAAATAAATTAATTATGTTTGCGGCTGTATGATGGTCCCCGATTTAATGTCGGGGTTAAAAGGGAATCCCGTTAAATCCGGGGGCTGTTCCCGCAACTGTAGTTCTGATTTCGCGCAAGCGAGATAAATTTTATTCCAAGTCCATTGTGCTGACCCTTGCGTCAGTGCGAGAAGGCGAATAAAATCAGAAGAGCCAGGAGACCTGCCAGGGTACACTTTAATTCAGTGCTTCGGGTAAAAAGCGACTGTGATTTAGCGGATGTACATTCAACATCCCCTTATTCATAAGCAGCCTTTTACTCTTTTTTCAAAACCTTAAACTTTTTCAAAATGAAAAAAGAGAAAAAAGTCTGGACGATAACTTTAATCGTCCTTTGGTGGCTGGCACCAAACCTAATTCAAGCTCAGCAAGATTCGCTAAACACGCGTCAACTTGACGAAGTAGTCATCTCAGCAACCAAGTTTCCTAAGAGCAAAAGTGAAACGGGCAAAGTCCTTACGGTTATTGATCAAGACCAGATCAAACGCAGTACAGGTAAAGACATCACGCAATTATTGAACGAACAAGTTGGTCTTGTTGTAAGTGGTTCAAATAGTAATCCCGGTAAGGACAAATCGGTTTACCTTCAAGGAGCTAAGAATGAGTATACCCTTATTTTATTGGATGGTATTCCACTTAACGATCCTTCCAGCGTGTCAGGTGGCGCTTATGATTTGCGATTAATTTCACTGGGTCAGGTAGAGCGAATTGAAATTTTAAAGGGAAGCCAATCCACCTTATATGGAAGCGATGCCATTGCAGGCGTAATTAACATCATCACAAAAAGTGGTGGCGATAAACCTGTCGAATTTTTTGGAACGCTGGGCTATGGAAGTTACAATACCCTTCGCGGGAATGTTGGTGTGCAGGGGAGTAAGAAAGGGATAGACTATAATGTGGGATATACGCGGCTTAGCACCGATGGAATAAGTGAAGCGAAAGAAGTGGGCCCCACACCGTTTGATAAAGATGGTTCATCTCAAAATTCATTTCAGGCCAACGTGGGCCTAAAGCTCAACTCAAAGTTTACGGTAAAGCCATTTGTTCGATACACACAATTTGAAGGTAAGTATGATGGGGGAGCGTTTACAGATGATCTGTTAAATAAGTATGAAGCAACTCTTTTAAATACGGGGGCTCATCTTAACTATACCTTAAATAGGGGATCTGTTCATGCCCAATATTCCTACGATCAAACGGAGAGATTGTTTGACGGTACGTATGGTAAAACGGAATACACAGGAAAATTTCAACAAGCTGAAGTTTTTATGAATTATGATTTGACAAAGCAAATTCAATTGCTTGCGGGGTTTACCAATCAGAATTTAAAAATGCTTGATGAAACATCCACGGAAGTTAATCCTTCGATCTTCCTTAATAGTCCCTATGTTTCACTGTTTGGCAAGTTTGGTAAGTTCTCTGCCGAAGTTGGCGGTCGCTATACGAACCACACAAAGTTTGGCGATGTATTTACATACAGTATTAATCCCTCGTATCGTTTGCAAAACGGATTGAAAGTTTTCGCCAATCTTTCAACAGGGTTTAAAGCTCCCTCGTTATATCAACTTTATGGTCAGTATGGAGCCAACCCGGATTTAAAACCTGAGCGCAGTCAAAGTTTAGAAGGGGGAGTTCAAGGGTTGATAAGCAAAAAGATTGAATGGCGAACTGTTTTCTTCTCCAGAGTTGTTGATGATGTTATTGTTTACGCTTATCCGGCAAATCTAAATTTAGATAAGCAGGCAGATAAAGGCGTTGACTTGGAAGTTTCTTCTCAGATCAGTTCAAAATTAAAGGTGTCGGCCTTCTATGCATTTGTTACCGGTGAGGTAACAACCAAAACGAACAATCAGGATACTGTGTTTAACAATTTAATTCGCAGACCAAAAAATAGTTTTGGAATTAATGTGGGTTATCAATTTTCAAATCGGCTTTATGCTAACCTGAATTTGAAGGCTTTTGGAAAGCGCAACGATTTGTATTTTGATAACAATACATTCATGAATCAAGAAGCAGAACTTCCGGCCTACTCACTACTGGATTTCCATGTCGATTACAAATTAAAAAAAGAGCGAGTTGCTTTCTTTGCCGATGTTAGAAACCTATTGAATCAGGATTACGAAGAGACCTATGGATACAGTACGTTGGGTATTACATTCAATGCTGGAGTAACAATCAGACTTTGATAAAACCATCTATGGAAGAAAGCACCAATCAACCGAAACAGATCAAAGAAGAAGCTGATTATTATTTTGAGAACGGACTGATGGTTTTTACCGAACAGTATCATCGCAGGCGGGGCGTCTGTTGCAAGAACAATTGTCGCCATTGTCCTTACGGGAATTCAAAGCAGCAAACTAAATCTTGAAAAAGTTGCTTATGATTTCCTGAGCGGCTCGGGAGGGGAGTATTTTTTTATCGATAATAGCTTTTTCTAAAATTTTGATTCGAGCGTCAATCTCTTTGGATTGTGCTATATGTTGTTTAAAAAGTTGCTCCATTCGCTCGTGAAACCAAACCAGATTTTGTTGCGTTCTGTTTTCATTAAAGAAATTATTGGCTTGTGTGAAGTTTATGTATTCCTCCATAATGTTCCAAGTTTCCCGGATCCCGGTTTTCTCCAAGGCCGAGGAGGTGATTACTTTTGGTTTCCAGCCCGAGTCTGAATCTGAAAAAATATGTAAGGCGTGTTGAACATCGGCTTTCGCCTGATTGGCTTTTTTAAGATTTTCGCTATCAGCTTTTGTGATGACAACCGCATCAGCCATTTCCATAATTCCTTTTTTAATTCCCTGCAACTCATCACCTGCACCAGCTAATAGTAATAAAAGAAAAAAATCGACCAGGGTTCTTACTGATGTTTCCGATTGACCCACGCCCACCGTTTCGATTATGATAATATTAAATCCAGCCGCTTCGCATAGTAAAATAGCTTCCCGTGTTCGATCGGTAACACCGCCCAGCGCGTTGCTGGTGGCAGTGGGTCTTATAAAAGCATGCTCATCTCTGGCGAGTTCTTCCATTCGTGTTTTATCACCTAAAATACTTCCCTTTGTTTTTGTACTCGAAGGATCAACAGCGAGTACGGCAATTTTATGATCCAATGCTGTGAGGTATTTGCCAAAAGCTTCTATGAAGGTGCTCTTACCGACTCCGGGTACACCCGTTATTCCAATGCGAATGGAGTTTCCGGTAAGAGGAAGGAGTTGTTCAATCAATTGGTTGGCCATAGCAACATCTTCAGCGCGTGTGCTTTCTGCCAACGTAATGGCCTGCGCAAGCACCACGCGATTTCCTTTGGGTATTTCCATTAGGAAAGTGCCCAGATCGAGTCTGTTAAAAATGTTATTTTTCAACGTCATTATTGATTGATGCCCTAAATTTCTAAATTTATTGTGAACTTAACGCACAATGAAGAAACTCTCGCTACGCGGACTTGCTATAACCACGTTTGTATTCTTAATGATGGCTGGCGTAAGTAAGTTAACAGACTTAAAACTTTTTAGTGCTTTTGATGGAATGGCAGAGGCGTTTAAGGAATTCGAGATTACAGATATTGTGTTTTCCGAACTTCGTGAGCAACCCCTGGTTGATGAGCGGATTATTATAGTAAACCTGGGTAATCTGCCTCGCAGAGATGTAGCCCAACAGGTACATATTATTAGCCAGTTTAAGCCCAAAGTAATAGGGATAGATAGTTATTTTGATTGCGAAGGTGGCTTACGGGATTCAATAAATTGCCCTCAACTTCTCGATACATTAGGCAATCTTATGTTGGCCAATGCAATTCAGGATGCGGGTAATGTGGTGCTTGTTTCCAAGCTTCTCCAAAAAGCAAAGACAGACTTGAATCAAGACATAATAGATGTTTATGATTCATTAGAATATTCTGACTCAATTTTTAGTGTGAATGCCAGCTATGGTTATGCAAACCTGGTTACCGATCCACCAGCTGTTAATCAGGATGACGTAAAGCAATGTCGGTCGTTTATACCTAAGTACACGGTAAATAACGTAGATGAATATGCTTTTGCCATAAAATTATGTATGGCATTTGACTCAACAAAAACTAAACGGTTTCTTGCCCGCGATAAGGAAGAAGAGATTATCAATTATCGGGGTAACGTAGAAATACAGGACACCAGATCAAAATCGGTAAGGCAAAAGGACACGGAGACAACTCGTTATCCCCTTATGTTTTATGCGATAGATGCTGACCAATTATTAAATGGAGAATTCTTTCAGGATTTTTTTAAGGATAAGATTGTTATTGTAGGCTTTCTCGGATCCTATTTTGGAGATGTTACCTGGAGTGATAAATATTTTACACCGCTCAATAAAAAGGTTGCTGGAAGAGCTAATCCAGATATGTTTGGGGTAATCGTACACGCAAATATTGTGGCTATGATTTTAAATGAGGATTATGTTGATGAGCTTCCTGAATGGGCTCAGATTACTATAGCTCTTGTCGTGTGCTTTTTTACTGTAATCTTGTTCATTATTATTGACCAACGCTTACCCATGTGGTTCGATACTCTTTCTGTAACTATACAAGTTTTTCAGATTCTTATTACGTCAGCGATTATTGTTTTTGCATTTCAACAATCATCATTCAAATTAGATCTAAGTATGTCTTTAGCTGCCTCTGCCTTGGTGGGCCCGGCTTATGATATCTACAAAGGATTTGAAAACCAGATAACAGCCTGGCTTACCAAAAAGCCGGAGGAAGTATTAACCGAATGAATCGAAAGTGGCACGATTTTTTAGTATTTTCGAATTGCAAATCAATAAAAAACCATGAAAAAAGGCAGAATTCTATTGTTAGTTGGCTTTTTCGCAGTGAGTACCCTCGTTAGTGCGCAGGATTATACTTTCCGGGTGTTGGCTAATAAGGGTGCAAATGAGATAAAATCAGGGGATACCTGGCAACCTGTAAAAACAGGAGCGAGTTTAAAATTAGGTGACGAACTGAAAGTAACGGAGAACGCTTCTATTGGATTGGTTCACTCATCCGGTAAACCACTGGAGGTGAAGAAAGCCAGTACGTACAAAGTAGCTGATCTGGCAGCACAGGTTAGCGGAAGCACGAGTGTATTAAATAAATACACAGACTTTATTCTAAGCAGTAATTCTGCGGAAGCAAAGAAAAACAGATTGAGTGCAACCGGGGCGGTTCACCGGGGGCTTGGAATTAAAGTGTATTTGCCCAAAAACCAATACTCGAGCGTATTCAATAACATCGTTTTTGTAAATTGGGATAAATCTGAGAAAGGACCGTATGTAGTTTCTTTCCTCAATATGTTTGACGATGTATTGCTAAAGATGGAGACTCCTGAAAACACAGTTTCTATCGATCTGAATGATCCTAAGTTTGCGGGTGAAACAGCCATTCTGGTTGAAATTCAATCAAAGTCGACAGGCACTAAATCGGATGAGCGCTATCTGATAAAGAAGCTTTCTGCTGGCGAACAGGCTAAAATAAATGTTGTTTACACAGATGTAGTGAAGGAGTTAAAAGATGAAACGGCTCTTGATAAATTGGTTTTAGCTGGCTTCTTTGAGCAAAATAAGTTGCTGATTGATGCGATTACATCGTACGAACAAGCCATGAAGTTGGCACCCGATGATCCTACCTATAGCGACTATTATGAAGAGTTTCTATTGAGAAACAAACTCAAAGAAACTAAGTGATCGCGCTGGAAGAAGTTAATAGAGAACCCCACCCAAGTAGTGGGGTTTTTTATTTTGGGTCGTTCCCGATCGTTTGGTCAACAATTTTATTATTCTAATTTTGTGAGCTAACCTATTTCTTATGAGTGTCCTAGTTAATAAAAACTCACGCATTATTGTTCAGGGATTCACCGGTACGGAAGGAACCTTCCACGCTGGGCAGATGATTGAATATGGAACCAATGTAGTGGGTGGCGTTACGCCTGCTAAAGGTGGACAGATTCATTTAGGTCGACCTGTTTTTAATACGGTGAAAGAAGCGGTTGAAAAAACGGGAGCTGATGTATCCATCATATTTGTTCCTCCGGCTTTTGCTGCCGATTCAATTATGGAGGCTGCCGAAGGCGGTATCAAAGTTATCGTGGCAATCACAGAAGGGATACCGGTTAAAGACATGATGATTGCTAAAAAGTATGTGAAGGAAAGAGGGGTTACCCTAATTGGGCCAAACTGTCCGGGTGTTATTACACCGGGAGAGGCCAAGGTGGGGATTATGCCGGGTTTTGTTTTTAAGAAA
>Ga0154020_10001442_pt1 | contig 29346 bp, 27 predicted proteins | sample Klosneuvirus_201_FD_109709 | JGI IMG/M metagenome (GOLD analysis project Ga0154020, IMG submission 109709) | Active sludge microbial communities from wastewater, Klosterneuburg, Austria - Klosneuvirus_20160825_MG | ecosystem: Engineered > WWTP > Aerobic digester > Activated sludge | place...
TCGTGATGCGATACGCCAGGCGCAAAGGCAGGATCGATCGCATCCATGTCCAAGGAAAGATAAACCGGGCCTTGAAACTTAAACTGAATAGCAGCATTCCAATCTTTCATTTCAATAATCTCAACGCCAAATTTTTTAGCCTGCTCGCGCTGATGAGTACTTAGAGTTCGAATGCCAGCCTGCACAAGCCGGACCGCCAGACCTTCTTCCATGATCCGCGCAAACGGACACGCGTGCGAATATTTGTCACCTTCAAAATTGTCGTATAGATCGGCATGCGCATCCAAATGAAGAATGTTAAGTTCAGAATATTTTTTAGAAAAAGCCTTAACCACCGGATAGGTAATAGAATGATCGCCCCCAAGCGTAAACGCTTTTTGATATTGCGAAAGGAGATTGTCCATTCCAGTCTCTATAGAATTCACAGGCAAAGTTCCCGCAAGGGAAATATTTCCTGAATCAACCCATCCCGAATGATTCTTTAAGTCTACTCCAAACTCAGTAAAATAATTGGACGAATCGGAATGAAAGGCCGCTCTAATGGCATCGGGCGCCAGGGCCGGACCACGCATAAAAGACGATGAGTTGTCATACGGAATGCTTGTGACTGAAATCATATAGGTGTTAGTTAACAAAAAACGTGTTCGAATAAAAATCAAATTTAACGCAAACCTGTTATCCGTTAGGTCTTTAGGAGGGAAGTTTAGATTCACTTTGAAAAGATTTTCTTATCTTTACAGTCCTTTCTGCTTTGAGAAGAGATAGCTCCGCTACTCCCATCCCGAATCATAAGGGATAAAAAAATCAAAAGCATAACAAAAAAAATACATGGCCAGACCGCAAGAAACGTTTAACAAAAAAGAATTAGAGAAGAAGAGACTTCAAAAAAGGAAGGAAAAGGAGCAACGCAAAGAAGAACGCAAGGCAAATGCCAAGGAAGGAAGTTCTTTAGAAGACATGATGGCCTATGTTGATGAGAATGGAAACATTTCCTCCACCCCGCCAGATCCTACAAGAAGGAAAACCAACATTAAAACTGAAGATATCGTTATTGGCTCACGCAATAACGGATCCGTAAACCAAGGAGGGGGCTCAGAAAGACAAGGAAGAGTAACCTTCTTCAACACCTCAAAAGGCTTTGGCTTTATTAAAGATGTTGAAAATGGAGAGAGTATTTTTGTACATAGCAACGGGCTCTCAACTCCCATTAAAGAAAATGATCTGGTTTCGTTCGAAACCGAGCGTGGCTTTAAGGGCCTTAACGCCATTAAAGTTAAAGTAGTTAAATAAAATTTATTCTGTTGAAGTTATGCCTCTTCAGTCTCAGGCTGGAGAGCAGTTACAGACAGTGTAAATTGCTTGTCAAGTATAAACTCGTACTTCCCACCGTCCAACAATTCAGTTGCCTTTTTAGATTGTAAGAGCACGTGTAATAAATCCTGGGCGGTTGCTGATTTCCTAATATCATTTAACGCCCGTCCTTGAGATGCCTGCATGGAAAAGGTGTAACCCTTCTCTTTTGGGTTTAACATTTTAAACTCATGATCAAAAAGCTTATACTGTTGCGTACCGTTACCTGCATCAACCATCAGCTTTAGGATTGCCGGTCGGTACTTATTCCAGAGTGAAACATAGATTTGACTAGACGTTGAACTAAAAAATCGTGGACTCATTTCCTTAAATTAAATTACGTTAGATGGATATTGCTTTTAGCCGAGGTATGATTTCAAATACTTACTTCTTGAAGTATGGCGCAACCTACGGGTTGCCTTTTCTTTTATTTGACGAACGCGCTCTCGGGTTAACTTAAACTTATCGCCAATTTCTTCCAGGGTCATTGGATGACCACCATTTAATCCATAGTAATCACAGATTACTTCTGATTCTCTTTCGGAAAGAGTTGACAAAGCACGCGACACTTCCAACTTTAATGAATCCATCATCAACGCGGCATCAGGCGTTTCTTCACTGTTGCTCTCCAGCACATCCAATAGTTTGTTCTCTTCGCCTTGCACAAAGGGCGCATCAACAGAAATTTGCCTACCCCCTACGCTCATGGTGCTTTCTACCTCCTCAATGGTTACATCCATAATCTCAGCTACTTCGGCTGGAGATGGCTCGCGCTGAAATTTTTGTTCTAGTTCGGAGAAAGCTCTTGAAATTTTATTTAACGACCCCACTCTATTTAGAGGCAAGCGCACCACTCGCGATTGCTCGGCAAGTGCCTGAAGAATTGATTGGCGAATCCACCACACTGCATACGAGATAAATTTAAACCCGCGAGTTTCATCAAATCGCATAGCAGCTTTAATCAACCCCACGTTTCCTTCATTTATCAAATCACCTAGTGTAAGTCCGTTATTTTGATATTGTTTGGCTACAGACACTACAAATCGCAAATTGGCTTTGGTCAGTTTCTCCAATGCAATTTGGTCACCAGCCCTGATTCTCTTAGCCAACTCCACTTCCATCTCAGCCGTAATCAAATCTACTTTTCCTATTTCCTGTAAATATTTATCGAGCGACTGACTTTCACGATTCGTAATCTGCTTGCTGATTTTTAACTGCCTCATATAGATTGATAAATGTTAGTTCCTAAAAGCGAAGTCCAAGAATAGTGAAAAATTAAACAGGTCGTACACCCAACTGCTTTAGCAATTTGACGTGACCCGACAATGCATCTACAAACGTTCGGGCACTTTTATAAGGTAACCCAAATTCGCTGGCGGTTTCCTGCACAATACCAGAAATTTTTCGGTAATGAACATGGCAAATGTTGGGAAATAAATGATGTTCTATCTGAAAGTTTAACCCGCCCACATACCATGAAAACCATCTGCTCTTGTTTCCAAAATTTGTAGTAGTAAGTAGCTGGTGGATAGCCCAATTGTTTTCTAATTTATTATTCTCATCAGGCAGAGGAAATTCAGTTCCTTCAATAACGTGAGCCGGTTGAAAAATAATAGCCAATATAAATCCGGCAATGTACTGCATTATAAAGATGCCTATCAACACCTGCCACCAAAGTAAAGGCGTAAATAAAACCGGGATTACAAAAATATAGCTAACGTAAGCAACCTTCGATAGAATCAAGATGAACCACTCCTTAGCAACATTACCATTATTCATTTTGGTAAGACCCGTTTTGTCATACTTATTCATGCGAGTAAAGTCCTTGAAGGTCATCCAGGCAATTGTCATTAATCCATACAAGAACCAGGCATAAAGAAATTGGTATTTATGAAACCATTTCCAATCGGAATGTGGGGACAAACGCAAAACACCCCGCGGGCTTATGTCTTCATCCTCTTCATGCACATTGGTGTATGTGTGATGGAGTACATTATGTTGAATTTTCCAGTTGAAAGCATTTGCGCCAATCAAGTTCATAGAATAACCTACTAAGGTATTCACCCATTTCTTGTTGGAGTAAGCTCCGTGCACAGCATCGTGCATAACTGACAACCCAATGCCTGCAAGGCCAAGGCCGATAATAAAAACTGAGAAAAGTAACCAGCCCGTGCCAGTAACTACACCTGCCAGAATTAGCCCATATGGAATAAAGTACATGCTAAACATGATGATGGTTTTGAATACCATTTCTGCATCAGCGTGTCTGTTTAAACCATTGGTTTTAAAGTAGTCACCAACTCGCTTATTAAGCGTTTTAGAAAATTCGCGTTGCGTAGGTGCAAAGGTTATTGTCTTTGGATTCTTTGTGGTTACCATACGAATTGAGTTATGCTTGTTTAGTTTATAAAACCAGTTCTCTTATTCCGGGTATTGTCAGGTGCTATCAAATTTTTATAAAGCAAGTGGCTACCCTATTTCTAAATTGAGAGAATCAAAATGAGAAATAACCCTAAGTAGCTTATTCTCAGAAAGATTCAATTAATCGATCTTCAAAGATACGAACTTTTAGCGGGTTTATTTCACCAAAAGTCACTTATGGCCCCAATTCTAATTACCCTAGTCCAAATACCGAGCTATGCCCAATTCCAAACCACGTAATTCGGCCAAGCCACGCAACCTGCCTATGGCTGTATAGCCGGGCAGCGTTTTCTTGGTAAGGTCATCCAGCATTTGGTGTCCATGATCGGGGCGCATTGGGATAGACACACCTCTGCGTTCCATAAGCAAAACAATTTCACGCACAACGGCTGGCATATCGGTATCGCCTCCTAAATGATCAGCCTCATGAAAGTTTCCTTCTGTGTCTCTCTTTGTGTTTCGCAAATGAAGAAAATGAATATGATTTCCTAACCGCCTAACCATGCCAGCTAATTCATTGTCTGGCCGCACACCATATGAACCCGTACAAAAGCATAAGCCATTGGCAGGCGAAGGTGCTGCATTGATAAGTTCTTGAGCATCTTTCTCCGTGCTTACTATCCGTGGTAAACCCAAGATTGGAAATGGGGGATCATCCGGATGGATGGCAAGTTTTAATCCTAATGATTCGGCAGTAGACACAATCTGTTGAAGAAAGTAGAAAAGATGTTCCTTCAATTTTTTAGCATCAATATTCTCATACGTTTTTAATGCTGCTAATATTTGTTCTTCTGTGAAACGCTCTTCACTTCCGGGCAAACCAAGTAGCGCATTATTATATAGAGTTTCTTTTTCGGCAGATGTCATTTTCTCAAAGCGATCTTTTGCTTTGCTGATCTCATCGGGTGTATAGTCTTTCTCGGCATTGGGCCGTTTCAAAATAAACAGATCAAACGCAATGAAGGCGGCCTTCTCGAAACGCAATGCTTTGCTTCCATCGGGCATGGTGTAACGTGGGTCGGTGCGCATCCAATCTAAGATGGGCATGAAATTGTAGGTTACTACTTTGAGCCCGCACTCAGCAACATTCTTTAAACTGATTTTATAATTCTCAATCCATTGGTTATAACTTCCAGATTGTTTCTTAATATCCTCGTGCACAGGTAAGCTTTCAATAACTGTCCAGGTTAATCCAGCTGCTTCTATTTCTTTTTTCCGAATTGTGATTTCTTCTGCCGTCCAAATTTCCCCAACCGGAATATGATGCAAGGCTGTTACTACTCCTGTGCAACCCGCCTGACGAATATCTGCAAGACTTACCGGATCTTTCGGGCCGAACCAGCGCATTGTTTGTTCCATTAAATGCATAAGCAAGTATTTATAAATTATGTTGAGTTGCTATTAAATCAATCATGCTCTGTATAGTCCAGATCCTTAGAAAAAGTTTCTTCAAGAAATCGCAAAGAAATCAAGGAAATGGCAACCGCCAAAACACCGACTGCAAGTGCACTATTAATAATCCCAAGCTGCCCTTTACCTAAAATAAATAATGATGTTAAAGGGATTACGGCTCCCCTAACAAAATTGGGAACCGTGGTTGCCACTGTAGCTCTAAGATTTGTTCCAAAAAGTTCGGCAGCAACCGTAACGAATAACGTCCAGTATCCATTGAATACTCCCAGGCAAATACAAATTATATAGAAGGTATTAACACTTTTTATTGGAGCTAATAAATAAACAAGTATTAAGCAGAACGAAAGCATGATGAACGATAAAATCACTTTCTTTCTACTCTTCAGGTATTGACTTAGAAAGCCACTGAGTAAATCACCGGCTACTTGTCCTGCAAAAGCAAGCATAACTGCTTTGCCCGCATCGACCGGCTCAGCAAGGCCAAGCGCCTTTCCAAATTCAGGTGAAAATGTTATTAGTATGCCTACGACAAACCAAATGGGTAATCCTATTAAAATACTGTTGAGATACTTTATTAATCTTACCTTGTTTCCAAATAACATTGCCAGATTACCGCGCTTGATGTTTTTACCTTTTAGTTTTTCAAACATGCCCGATTCAAAAACACTAATACGCAAAATCAGCAACATCAATCCCAAGCCACCCCCAATAAAATAGGATAGTTGCCATTCGAAAAGGTAACTTACAATGTAGGCTAAAATAGCACCAAGTACTCCCATTGTAGCTACCAGAGTTGTTCCATATCCTCTAATAGCTTTAGGTAAAATCTCTGCGACCAATGTGATTCCAGCTCCAAGTTCTCCTGCCAACCCAAACCCAGCAATAAATCTTAGCCCTGCATATTGATTAAGTGTAGTAACAAAACCATTTCCAATATTCGCTAACGAATAAATTAAGATCGAACCAAACAAAACAGATAGCCTTCCTTTTTTATCTCCTATTATTCCCCAAAAGATTCCGCCAATCAGTAAACCTGTCATTTGCAAATTCAACAAAAAGATTCCATCACTAAGTAAGTTGTCGCCTGTAACTCCAATCGCTTTTAAACTGGGAACCCGAACGATGCTGAATAAAAACAGATCGTACATATCTACCATGTACCCTAAGGCAGCAACCATTACGGGTAGGCTGAAGATTAGTTTTGCACTACCTGATTTATCTGAAGCAATATCTGCCATGGATTTAGTTTTGTTTACAAATAGTTATAATCGTGGAATCGTAAGCCCACCATCTACCATTACAACTTGCCCTGTCGAATATGGAAAACTTCCGGAAGCAAGGGCAGCAGCAACTTTACCTACATCATCCGGATGGCCCCAACGGTTTTGCACTGTCAAACCATCTTCAATGAGCTTGTCATATTTTTCCTTCACACCCGAAGTCATATCGGTGCTGATGATCCCCGGTCGAATTTCATAAACAGGAATGCCAAACTCACCTAATCGCACAGCGAAGAGTTGAGTGGCCATACTAATGCCAGCCTTTGAAATGCAATACTCGCCTCTATTAACGGAAGCAACAGTTGCTGAAATAGACGACACATTTATTATACAACCACCAAATTCACTATTGGATTTTTTTTGATCAATCATCCAGTTAGCAACTTGTTGAGTAAGAAAATAATTTCCTTTAAGATTCGTGTTGAGCACTTCATCAAAACTTTCTTCCGTTGCATCAAGTATATCGCGTCTCTCTTTTGGCGCTATTCCCGCATTGTTCACCAACACATCCAACCTACTAAAATGATCTCTTACTCTTTGAATTATTTTTTTTCGATCGTCCGAAGATGAAATACTACCTTGACAATAAATTGCTTTTACACCAAGACTTTCTATTTCGACTAACACCGCATGCACAGCCGATTCATCGCGCACTCCATTGATAGCAATATCAAAACCATTTTTGGCAAGTTGATAGGCAATGCCTAACCCAATGCCACGACTTCCACCCGTAATTAATGCGACTCTTTTCATAATTCAATTTAAAGCGCAGGAACATCCACCCAACACCGCTTACTCCAACTTTCAATTCCCTTCTCTGCTAGTTGTACACCGCGCGCGCCATCACGCAAATCCCAAGGGAAGGGTTCATCTTTTACTACATGCTTTAAAAATAATTCCCATTGAGCTTTGAATGCATTATCATACGTTTCTTGCTCCGGCACTTTCGACCACTCTTCAAAGAAATTAATGGGTTGGGCAATGTCTGGATTCCAAACAGGTTTGGGTGTGTTACCATAATGTTGAATGTAACATTCGCGCAAGCCAGCAACGGCCGATCCTTTAGTTCCATCCACTTGAAGTGTAAGTAAATCATCGCGCCTTACGCGGGTTGTCCACGAAGAATTAAAATGCGCAATAACACCGCCTTCCAATTCAAAGGTTGCATAAGCAGCATCATCAGCTGTGCATTTGTATGGCTTGCCTTGCTCGTCAATCCGTTTGGGAATGTGTGTTGCCCCTAAACATGAAACAGATTTTACTTTTCCGAAAACATTATCTAACACATATCGCCAATGGCAAAGCATATCAACTATAATTCCGCCATCATCTTCCTTTCTGTAATTCCAGGAAGGTCGTTGTGCGGGAATGTTATCACCTTCAAATACCCAATACCCAAACTCACCTCGAACAGAAAGTATCTCACCAAAGAATCCTTGTTGAATAAGTCTTTTTAATTTTAATATTCCGGGTAGCCAGAGTTTATCTTGCACTACACCATTTTTAAGTTTAGCATCCGTGCATAACTTATAAAGTTCTAAAGCTGTTTTTGTATCAACGGCAATTGGTTTTTCACAATAGATATGCTTGCCTGCTTTTACTGCCTGACGAACAGCTTCGGCTCTTCTTCCAGTGGTTTGTGAATCGAAGTAAATAATATTGTTGGCATCGGCCAGTGTTTCGGCAAGGTTAGTCGAGATTTTTTTCACCCCTGACAGTGCACTTAACTTTTCAAGTTTGCTTTGATCACGACCTACTAAAACTGGATCGGGCATAATTGTTTCTCCGCCACTGAGTTTAACTCCACCTTGTTTAATAATCTCAGCTATCGACCGCAGTAAGTGCTGGTTTGTGCCCATACGGCCGGTTACGCCATTCATTATTATTCCTACTTTATGCTCCTTCATGCTTAAGATTTTTCTTGGTATGCAGTTATTATTTTATTTAAAAATTGAGATTGATCTTCACTCCAAAATTTAGTAGAAAAAATTTCAACCTCATAAAATCCATTAAATCCGGTTTCTTCTATCCAGCCTCTTATCTTCCTTACGGGAATACAACCTTCGCCCATCAACCCACGATCCCACAAAAAATCTGATGTTGGTACATTCCAATCACAAATATGAAATGCAAACAAGTTATTATTTTTTCCGCACCTTTTTATTTCTTGCTCAAGTGCTGGATCCCACCAAAGATGATACACATCAGCAGCCACACCAACCAAGGGTGAATTTAATTCCTCTGCCATGTCATTTGCTTGCGCGAGTGTATTAATGGCCGAGCGCGTATCGGCATACATTGGATGCAGCGGCTCAATAGCTAACTTTATTCCAGCTGCTTTTGCTTCTGGAAGCACCGCTGCAATGCCATCACGAATTTGTTTTCTTGAATCTTCTAACGATTGATTTGGATCAGCACCACAGACAAGCACAATCATAGGTGCGCCTAACTCAGCCGCTTCATCAATTGCTTTTCTATTATCATCCAGCGCAGCTTTTCTTTTACCAGCATCACTACTCGGAAAAAATCCACCCCGACAAAGTGAAACAATACTCAAATCGTTATCTCGAAGTAGCTGACCAGTCTGTTTAATATTTCTTCCAGCCAACGCATCCCGCCAAACGGTAATTCCTTTAACGCCAGCTTTAGAAAAATTTTGTGCAGCCGTTTCAATATTCCACGGCTTAGTGGTTATGGTATGAATGCACAACTGAGAAAGATCGGCTAACGGTTTTGCACTCATTGAACACAGTTGAAAAATGTATAATATTTTTCGTTTTGAATGATGCGATGCAAATAGAGACACACTTCACGTGCATGATAATCGCCCCACATGCTAGATTCCCCATTAGGAATTTTACTTCCTTTTGGAATATAATCCCAGCCATTTGGATGATGATAAATCGAGTGCAGTATCAAACCCTGATGATCTGGGTTTTTGCTCAAATACGGCTCATCTAATAATGTATTTATAACAGTAAGACCTGATTGCCAATATTGCTGACCACTCTTATCATTTTTATCGATCAATAATTTTCCTAGTCGCAACAAGCCTTGAGCTGCAATGGCTGCAGCCGAACTATCAACAGGTTCAAACTCATTAAATGGATCAGCTGGCTTATTCAAGTAATCAGAAATCTTATCAATGTTTGGCGCGCCTGTATCCCAATATGGTATTCCATCAATTGGTGTATGTTCGATATAGAAATCGCACGTTGCTTTTGCGGCCTTCATCATAAAAGCTGTTAGCGCTTCTTTGTTGCCAACATGTTTTAATTCCTCCTCAGAGGCAGTATTTAACCATTCCAATTCTTCAGCAAATCCAGCAATCGCCCAAGCCAGGCCGCGTGTCCATGTAGTAAAACCCGTGTACCCTTGTTGCGAATTGGGGCATCGAAAGTTTCCATCCTTTACGTTAAAAATGCTTTCATGAGCAGTTCTGCCTCTGATATCATAGATGTCGCGACCTTCCCCATAAAATACAGAATAATCTGCCGTGGCTTTCATGTGCGCGAAAGCTCTTTCCAATAAATCAATTTTTGCATCACCTTCTGCCTGAAACACATGACCCAGTTTGTGACTGATGACCAAAGTTCTGACAGACCTTATCGTGTCAACAAATAAGGAATGAGCACCATTAAATGAATGAATGAAACCACCATTCTTAATCGGTGTCCATCGATTGGCCTGTACAGCGCCAGAAATTTTTAAAGCCAGTTCGTAAAAGTTTTGTTCCCATTCATTGTGGGCAATCCTCTCTTCCTTCATAAGCCGAAGCAAGTTGCCGTAAGTACTCACAATATTAAACCCATGATCGTGCACGCCAATGTGACTAACATGCGAAGCCATTGCTTCCACCGTTTTTTTCTTGCCCGACTCTAAAAAACTTTTTTCTCCGGTAGCATCAAATTGCAAAATGGAGGAACCATACTGAAAACCCTGCGTCCATTCTGTCCAACCTCTGGTGGAATATTTACCCGCAACTGTAAACACAGGAGACCCTTGGTTAGCGTTATACTTTTTTTCAATCAGGTTAATTTTATCGCCTGAGAGTTTCCAAAAACGCGATAACTTAGCGGATAGATCGGCTGGTTTTAAATCAAAATTAATACGAATCATAGAACACGTAGATCACAACATTAAAACGAATACACTTAAAAAGACGAAAAATAAGAACGTTTCCCTTATTAATTGTAAGGGTTTCTTTGTTCTGTTAGAGTCTATATTTTTAATTAGTACTAAGCATGGGAGAAGTTCAATCTTTAATTAAGCCAATTCAGGAACTGGAAAGAAAACGGTACCCCGTGAAAATTCTTCAATTTGGAACCGGCAACTTTTTACGCGGTTTTGCAGACTGGATTTTTCAAGAAGTGAACGACAAGACTGGTTTTAATGGCGGCATTTCTGTAGTACAAAGTATTTCAACCGATAATCAGTTAGCCTCTCAAGAAGGCCTTTACACGGTAATTTTAAAAGGTTTCAGAGAAGAGGAATTTGTAAGTAATCAATATAAAATAGATGTAATTCAGCGGGTAGTAAACCCTGTGGCCGATTTCGATGCCTTTCTTAATGAGGCTCTAAATCCAGATCTTCAGTTTATCATTTCTAATACCACCGAGAGTGGAATTATGTTTTCACCTGAAGATGCAACTCTTGAAAAAGGAGCAATTTCATTTCCCGGAAAATTAACTCAATTACTTTATCATCGATTTCAAAATGGACTGAACAATAGTCTCCTGATTCTTCCTACAGAATTAATTGACCAAAATGGAATTGCCTTGAAAGCGTGTATCTTAAAATATGTCACGCACTGGTCATTGTCCCGCGAGTTTACCAACTGGTTAAATAAACACATTACTTTTTGCAATACGTTAGTTGACCGCATCGTATCTGGATTTCCAAAGAAAAATAGAGAGCTTGTTTATGCCGAATTAGGGTACACCGATCAGCTAGTTGTGGAGGGAGAATGGTTTCATCTTTGGGTTATTGATGGACCACGCTGGATTGAAGAAGTGCTGCCCTTGAAGAAAGCAGGAATAAACGTGATCTACACGCATGATTTAGCATCTTATCGACTTCGTAAGGTGCTCATTCTTAATGGTGCTCATTCTTGCATGGCCTGTATTGGGTATTTGGCAGGGTTAAACACTGTGCGCGAAGCCATCGAACACCCGGTTATCGGAACATTTATTAAGCGCATGATCTTTGAAGACATCATACCTAATATTCCAGGCGAATTATTAGAGTTAGAAAATTTTGCCGATGAAGTAATAAATCGCTTTCGTAACCCGGCCATCGATCATCAGTTATTATCGATCACGCAAACAAGTTTTCCTAAATATAATGTTCGGGTATTACCATCGCTATTAGCACAAGTAGAAAAAAGCGGAGTTGTGCCCGACAGATTAGCGTATTCATTTGCCGCTTTGTTTTACTTCTATAGAGGAATAAGATTCGGAAAAGAAATTACTTTAAAGGATCGCCAAGAGATTATTGACTTGCTAAAGGAAACTTGGAAAAGCGGAAGCACACAATTAGAAATGGTAACTATTTGCCGCAAAATATTTAGTGCGCATGGGTTATGGGGTTATAACCTGAGCGCGATAGCAAATCTGGCGGAACGCACAGGATATTACTTATATCAAATAGATCAAAATGGAATTGAAGAAAGTTTGAAGGAATTATAACCTCAACCTTTTATTAAATAATCCTGTTACTAGATTCTCTCACTACCAGCCTGCTTTTGATTAATCTTTTTTCTTGAAAAATTTCATTTCTCGCAATCTGCTTCAATAAGATTTCAGCAGCTGCGGCACCCATATCAAAAGCCGGGTGATCAATGCTACTCAAGGTTGGCTCTACAAGCCTGCATATTGCTTCGTTGTTAAAGCCTAATACGGCCACATCTTTTGGAATCTTAAGCCCCCTTTTTTTTAGAATGTGAATCATCTCTAATGCAACCATGTCATTAATAGCAAAAATACCATCTGGCTTTTCCCTTAAATTAAAAAGGTGTCGCGTGTACTCTTCAACATCACCACGTTTATAATTGGTATAAACAATCAGAGATTCTGATATCTTAATGTTGTGTTGTTTTAAAGCCGCTAAATACCCATTTAATCGATTACGACTGTTATATAAAAATTGTGGACCTGCAATAAAGGCAATTCTTTTGCATCCTTGATTTATTAGGTGTTCTGTGCCTTGAAAGCAAATTTCGTGATTATCGGAATACACTTGCGAGGCATTTAACTCTTCAACAATTCTATCGAAGAATACTAGAGGCACCTCTTTATCAATAGCATATTGTAAATGATCATGTTGATTTGTTTCGCGCGAAACTGAAATCAATAATCCATCGGCCTTGCTTGCCAATAAGGTTTGTAAGTTGTTACGCTCAAGGGCAAGCGTTTCGTTCGATTGACAGATCATCACATTATAACCAGTCTTATTGGCAACATCCTGAATTCCACCGACCGCTAAAGAAAAAAACCGATTTACAGTTTCTGGAATTATAACCCCAATAGTATTTGTGCGCTGTTGCTTTAAATGCTGCGCCAAAAGGTTTGGATGATAATCGATCTTTACAGCCAGTTCTTGCACCTTACGAGCTGTTTCCGAATTTACATCATAGTGATTATTGAGTGCCCTTGATACTGTGGATTTCGAGATTCCAAGAATGCGGGCAATATCACGTATGGTCGTCTCGCTTTTAGACATTTAGCTCTTTCATATTCAATTATGCTAAGATAACAATTTTCCGGTACCGTTCCCGGGACGGAGACCGTTAAAAAATTAGCGCAAACGTTATTTATTCGAAAAAACAAGCGCTAACTATAATATTCCAAACCTATACTGATGGCTAAACCTTTACCCTCAACAACAAGGATAACAAATAATTACAGGTCAATTTCCCATAGGTTCAATGGAGAATCAGAAGACATTGAATTTTTGCTCGGCCGAGTATTAGAGTATGACGACTATTATGCTTTTGAAAAACTATAACGCACCAATTTCGGTTCGCTCAAAAATTTTAGTAAAAAGTTAGTGAAGATTAACGAGGTGGCAGAAGAATTAGTGAGTGAAGTATTCTCTAAAATCTGGTATAGCCGCAAGCGAATAGTTATTTCAAGCTCAGCAAAATCGTACTTATACACTTCGGTTCGAAACATCTCTTTTGATTACTTAAGAAAAGAAAAGCATGCCCAATGGACCACTCTTGAGGATGCTGCTTTTGTAACCGCAGACTGCCTTGACCCACATAAGCATGCAGAGTTTGAAGAGCTTCAATCCAAAGTTGATCATGCAGTTGCCCGTTTGCCTAAACAATGCAGGTTGGTTTTTCAATTAAGCCGCAACCAAGGCATGAAGTATAATGACATTGACAATACACTCTGTTTAAGTGTAAAAACCATTGAAACTCAAATTGGAAGAGCTCTTAAATCATTGCGAATAAGTCTTAAAAATGATTATCTACAACGATTGTAAGGGCTATTAAACGAATTTTCGTCATAAAATAAGTAGTAAATTTTCCCAACCAACCAAAAACAATAAACAAACAAAACCCAACAAACTATGCTCAGAATTTTAACTATTCTTAAGAAAACCCCTCGGAATGTTTCCATTGGTTTTCTGATTGCTGTGTTTTGCTCCGGCCCCATGTGGGCTTTTGCGAACAATGCGGAGTTCCTTTTTCAGGAACGAACCGTAAGCGGTACGGTAACTTCTGCGGATGACGGCCAAGCCTATCCGGGAGTAAACATTATTATTAAAGGCAGCACCGTAGGTACTGTCAGCGATAGCAATGGCAAGTACTCGCTTAATGTGTCATCATCAGACGCAGTTTTAGTATTCAGTGCTATTGGATTTTCAACGCAAGAAGTTGCCGTTGGATCAAGAGCCACAGTGGATGTTGTTATGCAAACCGATGTTACTGCATTATCCGAAGTTGTTGTTGTAGGTTATGGAACCCAGGAAAAACGTGAAATCACAGCTTCAATTGCTTCTATAGGTTCTGAATTTAATGAACAAGCCAGGTTGGGGAACAGGATTTGGAAGTTTCGCTTTTCATCCAGACTTTAAGAGAAACGGAATTCTTTATACTTCGCATGCTGAATTTCCTAATTCTGCAAAAGCCGATTTTGAATTTCCTGACTCCATTAAAGCAGCTTTGCAATGGGTAATTACGGAATGGAAAACTACTACTCCTGCTGTCATTCCATTCTCAGGTGAAGGACGAGAACTATTTCGGGCCAATATGGTAGGCACTTCGCATGGCATGCAAGAAATTACATTCAATCCGCTAGCAAACCCAGGCGATGAAGATTATGGATTACTCTACATCGGAATTGGTGATGGCGGAAGCGCTGAACGTGATTTAGGTTATTTATGTCACAGCAAAGAAAAAGTTTGGGGTACAGTCTTACGGATAGATCCCAACGGAAGAGATAGTAAAAATGGAAAATATGGCATCCCTAAAAGCAATCCATTTGTTAAAAATTCAACCGATAAAACGGTTAAAGAAATTTATGCTTATGGCTTTCGAAATCCGCATCGCATCAGCTGGTCAAAAGCAGGCCAAATGTTTGTGCCAAATATCGGTCAACACAATATTGAATCATTATGTCTCGTAAAAGCAGGTGACGATTTCGGTTGGCCTGTGCGGGAAGGTAAGTTTGTTATTGATCTGGCTGGTAATCGCCATAACATTTTTCCTCTTCCTGCAGACGATGAGAAGAATAATTTTACTTATCCTGTCGCACAATATGATCATGATGAAGGTAATTCCATTTCGGGTGGGTTTGAATATACAGGAACAAAAATCCCAGAGCTATTTGGAAAATTTGTATTTGGAGACATTGTGCAAGGCAGATTATTTTATGTAGAGATGAACGATATCAAGTTAGGGAGCCTGGCTCAAGTAAAAGAATGGCAGATTTCAATCAATGGAGAAATCAAAACCTTGAAAGAAATAACCGGAGAGCAAAAGGTGGATGAACGTTTTGGAAGAGATAATCACGGTGAGCTTTACTTAACAACAAAGCCTGATGGAAAGATCTATCGGTTTGCGAGTGCTTCAATACAGGAATAGAAATTTATTCTACATAGTACTATCAAGCATTTGCATAGAAACAAGAGTATCGTCTATTGAACATGGATTTTCAACTTCACCCCGAAAGTACTGAACCACCTTTTCAATCATGGGTTGCTGAACATGTGGCGGATTGGTAAAATCAATTAGCTGAGTACCGCCTTCAGTTTTCATTTCAAGAGTTGCTCCGCTAAAAAAAGGAAACTTCAACATTCCTTTATCACCGATTATCTCGCATGTATCAGCCACTGCACTTTCATGTATATTAAAAGCCCAAACACCGCGCAAAAAAATCTTATTATTAAACACCGCCTCAAAACCTGTTACATCTGGCACATCATGCACAGTATTCTGATTTAAAGAGCGACCCAGAATTTCAACAGGCTTCCCAAAAAAATAATACATTAAATCAAGTTGGTGCGGGGCGAGATCATAAAACAAACCACCACCCGATTGAGCAGGATTCACACGCCAGTTATCAGCTGTTTTAGTAATTATATTTTTAGCCGGGGACTGTAGTGTGTGAATCAGGGCTAGTTTTACTTTACCGATCTTATTCTCTGAAAGCAACGATTTCACTTTACTGAATAATGGTAAGGCTCGCCTATAGTATGCGCCAGATGCAGGAATGCCCAAAGATTTAGCTACATCGCCAATTCGTATGCATGAACTTGCATTAAGCGCCAGCGGTTTTTCAATGTACACAGGCTTACCAGCCTGCATAGATTTAATTGCAAACTCTTCATGTTGGCCAGGTGGCGTAGCAATGTAGATTGCATTGATCTCAGGATCATCGATCAAAAACTGCGCATCGGTATAATATTTCGCAACGTTATGTCGCTGCGCATAATCTTTTACCTTCTCTTCATCGCGCCTCATTACAGCGACAAGGCGTGAGTTACTTACTTTAGAAAATGCAGGACCACTTTTTACTTCACAAACATCGCCACAGCCAATGATACCCCAGCGAACTTCACCTTTAATAAATTTCAATGTTAGTTATACTTTATCGGGCACTACATAAGGAGCTCTATATTTTCTACCAAGCATAGTATTGGCTTCTTCATCACCCACAAACCTTTCAGTTTTAGGATCAAATGTCAATTCTCTTCCTGTTCGATAAGCAATATTGCCTAAGTGCGCCAGGCCTGAGGCTAAATGTGCCGTCTCAACTGGAGCATTACATAAGGCAGGATTTTTTGCAATCACTGCATCAATAAAGTTTTTATAATGATCTCCACCTTCTTTACGCGTTGGCCCTACCGTTTTGTCCTTACCCAAAAATGTTTCGTACTTATCATAGCCTTTAACCACCATGTAGCCTTCGCTGCCATAAAAAATATTTCCTATCCCCACACCATCTTCCATATTGGTCATCCATGGCCGTACTTCAAATTGAATAATTTTCTTTTCTTTGGGATAATGATAAACTGAAGACAATACCTCCGGAGTTTCTTTGCAATCTTCCCACAAAAATTTTCCACCCATAGAAGTTATTTTTTCTGGTAAGCCTACGTCAAGTCCCCACATGCACAAGTCAGTTTCATGTATGCCTTGATTGCCAACATCGCCATTTCCATAGTTCCAGAACCAATGCCAGTTGTAATGAACATAATTCTCTGAGAACTCACGCTTCTCTGCAGGTCCTGTCCAGAGATCATAATTCAACCCATATGGAACTTTTGATACTCCTTTATCGCCAATATCAGGCCGCCACTTAAACACAAGGCCACGCGCCATATATACATTGCCAATTAATCCATCACGCAAATGTTTAACTGCCTCTTGCATAGCAACAGAGCTTCGCAATTGCACACCATGTTGAACAACACTCTTATATTTTTTCGCAGCTTCAATTAATTTCTTTCCTTCATACAGGTTGTGCGTTCCTGGCTTTTCAACATAAACATCTTTACCTGCTTGCATAGCCCAAATTGCTGCCAGCGTGTGCCAATGATTAGGTGTTGCAATGCTTACGGCATCAATGCTTTTATCATCAAATACATGACGCAAGTCTTGCTGTACTTTTACTTTCCTTCCGTATTGTTTTTCAAATTCATCAGCACGAGTTTGTAAAACCACTTTATCAGGATCGCACAGACACGCTACTTCAGCATGGCTCTGACTTTGGAACCCTTTGATGTGATCTTTACCACGACCGTTAACACCCAGCACAGCAACCTGCACTTTGTCGTTGGCACCAAAAGCGCTTGCTGGTATAATGGTCGGGAAGCCCAACACAATAGCAGCCGTAGTAGTCTTCTTTATGAAGTCTCTCCTATTAAGATCATTTTCCTTTTTCATGTTGAACAGGTTGGTTGATAAAAATATTTTCTATTTATTTTTAGATTCTTTAATCATCCGATCAAACACTTCATGTTGTTCAATCAAAGCTTTCACTTTATCAGCCGGGTCAGTTCTGCATTCTAACAATATCCAGCCATCGTAATTCATTTTCATAAACAAATTCATCAGCTGTTGATATGGATACTCACCAATATTTAATTCGCGCACGTGAACCGTATCTCCCTGGCGGTCTTTCACGAGGTTAAAATTGTATTCGAGGCCACCACCAATCAAATCCTGATCATTACAATTCCAACAGGTATAAACATTCTTATTATTAGCCACATCCATAATGGCTTTCATATTCGGCAGTTCCTGAGTTTCTTCGCCATGAACCTCAACCCTGATCTTTTGCCCATAATCAGCCGCAAATTTGCCTATTTCATTAAACGCTTTGCCAATCTGTTCAATAGTTTGTTCGTGTGTCACTTCTTTATGGAAAGCATTGGGTTTAACCTTCACACCCGTTCCACCAACATCTTTCGAAAGCTTAATCCATTCTTTAGTTTCTTCAATTGATTTTTTGAGTTTATCCTGATCCACAAAATCATATTGTTGATTGGTGCCCATGCCTACAATCTTAACCGGGCTATCAGCAAACATTTTTTTTACTTCTTTACGTTTAACAGCAGAGATTGATGGCCCTACCCCATGCGCATGTTCAGTGCGCAGTTCTACTCCGTAAATTTTAGATGCTGTACAATTTTTTATTAAGGTTGGTATGTCCCAATCCTTACCCCATTGGTAAGTAACTAAACCCAACTTCATTTTCGAGGCTTTTTCTTTTGCAAAGGCTAACCCGGGCAAAAGCAAAGTACTTGAAAGCAGAGCCAGATCTTTGACAAAAATTCTGCGGTTAGTTTTTTTAAGAGGTTGCATATTGCAGATTAGATAAAATTAATAGAGAATATACTTTTTTAGACGAAAATCTGGCCATTTGCCCCTACTCTTTTACTCAAACGGGAATGGCACGCCCTGATTCTCTCCGATCACATAAATTACCTTCCTATTATAAAATAAAAGTGGCAATTTGTAAGGACAAAAGGCCTTTTAACCGTCATAAAAAACAGAGGAACATACTTCGCTTTGAAGTATGTTCTAGGAACCTAAAGAGCTACCCAAAAATGAAAAAGCAACTTGCAAGTTTGTTCATCTTATTAATCGTATGCGTTTATGCAAGTGGGCAAACCTGGGAACCACTCTTCAACGGTAAAGACTTTAAAGGTTGGAAGCAACTGAACGGCAAAGCCAAATACGAAATTCAGAATGGCGAGATAGTAGGAACTACCGTAGCCAACGAACCCAATTCGTTTATGGCTACTGAAAAAGAATATGGTGATTTTATTCTTGAATTAGAATATAAAGTTCCGCAAGGAATGAACTCGGGAATTCAATTCCGCAGTTTAAGCACGCCCGAATACATGAATGGTCGGGTGCATGGATATCAATTTGAAGTAGATCCTTCACCCCGAGGTTGGACGGGTGGAATTTATGATGAAGCCCGCAGAGAATGGTTATATACAATGGAATATAACCCTGCCGCAAAAAATGCATTCAAACAAGACGAATGGAATAAAATCCGACTCGAGTGCATTGGCACTTCACTACGAACTTTTGTTAATGGTATTCCTGCCGCCCATGTAGTTGATGATGTAACAATGAAAGGCTTTATCGCACTTCAGGTGCATGCTCTTTATGGGGATGAAGGGCCAGGCCGACAAATTCGGTGGCGCAACATTCGCATCCAAACAAAAAATCTAAAACCATCACCACCTGCTGATGTGTTTGTAATGAATTTTATCCCAAATGATTTATCAACAACAGAAAAAGCTACCGGCCACACATTATTATGGGATGGAAAAACTTCAACCGGATGGCGCGGGGCATACAAAGAAAATTTTCCAACCGCAGGTTGGGAAATAAAGGATGGAACAATTAGTGTCTTAAAATCGGATGGCGCAGAGGCTGCCTATGGTGGCGATGTGGTGACCGATAAAGAGTTTGGCGCTTTTGATCTTCAATTTGAATTTAAACTCACAGAAGGAGCGAATAGCGGTGTGAAATATTTTGTAACCGAAACTGAAGGAAATAAAGGCTCAGCTATTGGCCTTGAATATCAGATTCTTGATGATGCCACGCACCCTGATGCTAAGCAAGGTGTTGTTGGAAATAGAACGCAAGCATCGCTATATGATTTAATTCCTTCCATTAAAGAAAGACGGGGCCAGCATAAAATTGGTGAGTGGAATTACGGCAGGGTTATTGTTTATCCAGATAACCGTGTTGAGCATTGGCTCAATGGGTATAAAGTTGTTGAGTACAAGCGTGGCTCGCCCATCTACAATGCCTTAGTTGCACGCAGTAAATACGCAAAGTATCCAGACTTTGGCATGGCTGATAAAGGTAGAATTCTTCTTCAAGATCATGGCGACAATGTTTCATTTAGAAGTATAAAAATTAAAGAGTTAAAATAAATTTCAATTAACACGTAACGTAGATATGAAAAATTCAAGAAGGGACTTTATTAAAAAATCTGCCCTGGCTACTGCAGGCACTTACTTAGGAGCCATGAGCTTTGGAGCAAAGAGTTATGGAAATATTATAGGTGCTAACGACCGCGTGCGCGTAGGCGTGGTTGGTTTCTCTGATCGCTTTCGCTCTTCGTTGTTACCCGCATTTGCTGGTCATCATAAAGAACTGAACTTTGATATGGTTGCAGTTTCTGATATCTGGAAAAGAAGACGCGAAGAAGGCCAAGCCATACTGAAAGAAAAAATGGGTCATGATATAAAGACCTTCGTCAACAATGAAGCTCTTTATAGTTCAAAAGAAGTTGATGCGGTTATTATTAGTACTGCCGATTTTCAACATGCCTTGCATACGGTAGAAGCGGTTCGGGCAGGTTGCGATACCTACACTGAAAAACCTTTTGCAGAAACCATGGAGGATGCGCGTGCCGCAATGAAAGCAGTAAAAGAGACCGGTAAAATTGTTCAGATTGGTTCGCAGCGCAGAAGCGGAAGAAATTATCACGCTGCTGCAGATTTCGTACAGTCAGGAAAGTTTGGACCTATCACAATGGTAGAACTTACGTGGAATGTAAACCAACCCGGCCGCTGGAGAAGACAAGCCTTGGTTGATCAAATAAAAGAAAGCGATACCGATTGGAAACGATATCAATTGAATCGCCCTGCCGAAGCGTGGGATCCTAGAAAATACTTAGAGTTCCGTTTGTTTTGGCCTTATTCTTCAGGCCTTCCCGGTCAGTGGATGAGTCATCAAATTGATACTGTTCATTGGTTCAGCAGTTTGAAAAATCCAAGAAGTGCAACTGCCAATGGAGGAATTTATCAATGGAAAGATGGTCGCAAAAACTGGGACACCATTGCTGTTGCATTTGACTATGGACCAGCCGATGATCTTTCAAAAGGGTTCCAGGTAACATTCACTTCGCGCATGCACAATGGCGATGAAAATCCTGCCGAGATCTATTATTCAAATGGTGGCGAAATGAATCTTAACACAAACATGGTAACGCCAACCGGTGGTTTGTCAGAACGTTTCGCCAAGCCAATGGGCATGAGCGCTAACTTATTGAAGGAAACTAATCTGAATGTAGTAGATGAAAAAATTATCGCTTCCGCTAATACCGGTAACGATCCATTAACATCAGGTCATATGCGCAACTGGATGGAAAGCGTGCGTGACCGCAAGCAACCTAACGCGCCTGTTGAAGCTGGGTATTCACATGCTATTGCTGTTATCATGGCTAACGCTGCAGTTCATACCGGTATGAAAGCAACCTTTAATGAAGCCACACAAGAAGTGATGGCTGGTGGTAAAGTTTTTAAATATTAATATGAGTAAGTTTAATTTCTCACTAAAAAAAGGGGCAATCGTATTGTCCCTCTTTTTATTTACGTGTAGTTCAGTGATGGCACAAAAAGCAGTCAAGTTTGTTAAAGATGAAAAAAATAAAAAAGTAGATGTGATCATTGATGGCAAGCTATTTACCTCATACATCTACCCTGCCGATTTAGACAAGCCTGTGTTATATCCAATCTATACTGCTAAAGGAACGGTGATTACTCGCGGATTTCCAAGAGATCCAAGACCCGGTGAGCGTGTAGATCATCCCCATCATGTTGGGCTTTGGTTTAACTATGGAGATGTGAATGATCTTGATTTTTGGAACAACTCGTATGCAATACCTGCAGACAAAAAATCAGAGTACGGCAGCATCCGTCATCAAAAAATTGTAAAGGCCGAAGATGGAAAGAGCAAAGGAACATTGTCGGTAACAACCAATTGGGTTGATTCAAAAAACAATGTGCTGCTGGTTGAGGAAACAACCTTCATATTTAGTGGAACAGATAACCTCCGAACTATTGACCGAACCACGAAGCTTACTGCTCAAAAACAAAAAGTTGTTTTTGAAGAAAGTAAAGAAGGCATGATGGGCATCCGGCTTGACCGCGCCTTTGAAGAACCTTCTACAAAACCAGAAGTATTTACCGATGCCAGCGGAAGACCAACTACTGTAGCCGCTCTAAATAATGATGGCGTGAATGGTGTTTATAAAAACAGCGAGGGTTTTGAAAAGGGAGATGTGTGGGGCAAGCGTGCAGATTGGGTTTCTCTTTCCGCAACGAAAGCAGGCGAACCGATTACTATCGCCATGATCGATAACAAGAAAAATATCGGATATCCTGCGCATTGGCATGCGCGCACCTATGGATTATTTGCTGTAAATAATCTCGCGGCAAAATCATACGTACCAACCGATGATGAAATGAAGACAACACTTGAACCTGGTCAGTCAATGACATTTAAGCATCGCATCTTGTTAAGTTCAGGAAGTTTTATCAGTGATGACGATATGAACAAGCAATCCATGGATTTTAATAAATAATTGTAGCATGAGTTCATTCATTCAAGATCTTTTCTCTTTACAAAATAAAACTGCAGTTATAACCGGTGGCACTGGCGTGTTGGGCACATCCATGGCAAAGGCTTTGGCAAAGGCTGGTGCTAATGTTGCTATTATTGGTAGAAGGAAAGAGGCTGGCGAAGCGGTCGCTGAAGAAATTATAAAAGCAGGTGGCAAAGCCATCGCGGTTCAAGCCGATGTACTTAAACAAGAAGATCTTAACTTAGCAAAAGAAAAAATTATTTCAACTTATAGCACTATTGATATTTTAATCAATGCTGCGGGTGGAAATATGCCCGGTGCAACCATCGCGCCCGATAAAACTTTTTTCGATCTTGATCCAAAAGCATTTCAACAAGTGGTTGATTTAAATTTACTTGGCACTGTGCTACCCTCTCAAATATTTGGAGAAGTTATGGCAGCAAAAAAAACAGGTGTGATTATTAATATTTCATCCATGTCAGCTTTTCGCCCTATCACGCGAGTGGTTGGCTATTCAGCCGCAAAGGCAGCCGTTAGTAATTTTACAGGATGGTTGGCCATTGAGATGGCAAAAAAGTATGGACCTGGCATTCGTGTCAACGCGATCTCTCCTGGTTTTTTTATCACAGAACAAAATCGCGCACTATTAACTAATACTGATGGATCGTTGACAGCACGCGGGGCATCCGTTGTACAAAATACACCGTTCGGTAGATTTGGTGAACCCGAAGAACTAATTGGAACCTTGTTGTGGCTTTGTTCAGATGCTTCCAAATTTGTTTCAGGTGTGGATGTGCCTGTTGATGGTGGCTTCAACGCATTCTGCGGGGTTTAAATTTTTTAATTTTATTAAAGAGAATAAAGTGACTAAGACTAAATTTCTGGGAAAAGATTTCCTACTTCAATCTGAGCCTGCTGTTAAGCTATATCATAATCATGCTGCCAAACAACCCATTGTAGATTATCACAATCATTTATCACCAAAGGACATTGCTGAGAACAGGCAGTTTACCAACCTGACAGAAATCTGGCTGGAAGGAGACCACTATAAATGGCGAGCCATGCGCAGCAATGGAGTAAATGAAAAGTATTGCACCGGAGACTCAAGCCCCGAAGAAAAATTTATGAAATGGGCGGAGACTGTTCCTTACACCATGCGCAATCCGTTGTACCATTGGACGCATCTTGAGTTAAAAAATTATTTCGGGGTAACCAAAGTGCTTGATGCTAAAACAGCTAAAAGCATTTATGAAGATTGCTCTGCACAACTGAGAACAGATGAGTTTAGAGTTCAGCCTTTATTGAAGATGATGAAGGTTGAAGTAGTTTGTACTACGGATGATCCGTGTGATGATTTGGCTTATCACACTCAGCATGCTCATGCCGGTGGCATTAAAATGTTTCCAACATATAGACCTGATAAGGCCTACGCATTTGAAGACCCTACTTCATACAATGCCTATCTTAAAAAATTATCAGAAGCATCTTCTGTAGATATTGGCTCGTTGGCCGATTTATTAAAAGCACTCGATAACCGAATTGCCTTCTTTACAAAGCATGGCTGCCGCGCTTGCGATCATGGCTTGGAATTCATTCCATACGGCAATTTGTCTCAAGCCGATGCTACCACACTTTTCGCTAAAGTTTTAAAAGGAGCAACACTTGATACAAATGAGGTTTTGGGACTACGGTCTTTTGTGTTAACTCACCTTTGCAGACAATATCATACTCAAGGTTGGGTGCAACAATTTCATGTGGGTGCCTTGCGCAATAACAGTTCGCGCATGAAGCGGACGCTTGGCGCGGATACTGGCTTTGATTCTATTGGAGATTTCTCCCATGCCTATGCAATGTCAAAGTTTTTTGACAGGCTTGATAGTGATAATCAACTTACCAAGACTGTCATTTATAATTTGAATCCGGCAGATAATGAGTTGTTTGCAACCATGATCGGCAATTTTAATGATGGTTCCGCTCCAGGAAAAATTCAATGGGGCAGCGGCTGGTGGTTCCTCGATCAGAAAGACGGGATGGAAAAACAAATCAACACACTATCAAATATGGGTTTGCTTTCGCGATTCATTGGCATGATCACCGACTCAAGAAGTTTTCTTTCATTCCCGCGACACGAATATTTTAGAAGAATACTCTGCAATTTAATTGGCACCGATATAGAGCATGGCGAATTGCCAGACGATATGGAATTTATTGGCAAAATGGTAGAAGACATCTGTTACCATAATGCTAAAAATTACATGGGCTTTTAATTGAAGGCCTAAAGAATCTGAGGCAAGATTCTTTTTATATAATGAAGTTAACTAACTCATCTTAACTATGAGATTGATTGTTTCCATTTTTCTGATTTGCTTTTTTATTCCATCAGCTATTGGTCAGAATAAAACCAGTAAGGTTAACTGGAAAAAAGTTACAGTTCTTATCTACACAAAGAATGGCAAAGGATATGTTCATGATAATATTCCCGCAGCCGTTGCCTGTATTCAAAAACTTGGGCAACAGTACGGTTTTAAAACAGAAGTATCTGATAACCCTGCTTCATTCACAAAAGAAAATTTAAATCAATATTCATTGCTGGTATTCACGAGTACTAACAACGATGTATTTGATACCGATGATCAGCGATTAGCCTTCAGGCAGTTTGTGGAAGCGGGTGGCGGCTTCGTAGGAATCCACTCCGTAGTGGGTACCGAACGAAATTGGGATTGGTTTAAAATGATGTTAGGCGGAACATTTGTCTGGCACCCAAAATTTCAAAAATATCAACTTACCGTAATTGATAAAGACCATCCATCGGCATCAGGATTACCTGCGGTGTGGGAAAAGGAAGATGAGTGTTACTTTCAGAAAGAAATGTATCCGGGCATTAAAACCATCTTAGCGCATAACATCAGTTCACTAAAAGAAGATGATCAAGAGAAAATAAAATTATCGGCAGGTCCATTTTCAAAACTGTATCCTGCTGCCTGGTATCAGACTTTTGATGGAGGTTATGTTTGGATAACCGCTCTAGGCCATGACAAAAAAGATTACGAAGACCCAACATACGTAAATCACATTTTTCAGGGAATAAAATTTGTTGCCAGCCAGGTTAAATCAAAAGAGTATTCAAAGGCTTATGCTCTAAACAGAGATGAAGTCATTAAATAATATTTAGTCACACGTTAAATTATAAAAGTTATGAAATCAAAAACTAAATTAACGAGAAGGTCATTCATTAGCTCCGCAGTAAAAGGAACAGTAGCAACCTCATTTGCTATCACTGGGTTTCCCACCATTTTACCAGCTTCGGTATTTGGTAAAAATGCACCTAGCTCACGCATTAATATTGGTGCCATTGGTACCGGTCGTATTTCAAGAGATCACGACTTGCCTGGCGTGATGAGAGCCGATTTTGCGCAGGTAACTGCCGTGTGTGATCTGGATACCAAACGAGCTGCAGATGGTAAAAAACTTGTGAACGATTATTACTCAAAGAAAAACGGAAAGCCCTTTGATGGAGTGAAAGAGTATCACGATTATAAGGAACTAATAAAAAATAAAGACATCGATGCGGTAGTGATCAGCACACCTGATCATACGCACGCTATGATTGCTGTTGCTGCGGCTCGGGCAGGAAAACATATCTACATGCAAAAGCCAGCCTCCCTTACCATTGCCGAAGGAAGATTCGTAAGCGATGTGGTTCAAAAAAGTGGCATTGTGTTTCAAATTGGTAGTCAACAGCGATCGACTGACCAATTTAGGTATGCCGCTGAGTTGGTTCGCAACGGTCGCATCGGTCAATTGAAAAATGTTTATGTAGGCTTGCCGGGCGATCCTTCCGGTGATGAGGAGAAAGAAATGCCTGTTCCAAAAAATCTTAACTATGATCTGTGGTTAGGGTCTACACCAGAAGTTTACTACACCGAAAAAAGAGTTCATCCTCAAGTTGGGTATGATAGACCGGGTTGGTTACGGTGCGAACAGTTTGGAGCCGGGATGATTACAGGTTGGGGCTCGCATCATATTGATTCAGCCCATTGGGGTATGGGTATGGAACGCTCGGGTCCGGTTGAAGTATGGGGTCATGCCGATTTTCCAAAGAGCGGCTTGTGGAATGTTCATGGAATTTTTAAAACCGAAGCACTTTATGCCAATGGAGTGAAGATGGTTGTAAGCAATGAACTCCCCAACGGAATAAAATTTGAAGGAAGCGAGGGCTGGATATTTGTTACGCGTGGCAATTATCAAGCAACCGCAAGTGATCCTGTACCTAATGGAGATGGAACAAAACCGTTGGATGCCAGCGATCCTAAAATTATCAAATCAGTAATTGGACCAAATGAATTCCATTTTATGGTGAGTAAAGAACATCATTTGAATTGGCTTGAAAGCATTCGGGATAAAACGCCAAACATTGCGCCAGTGGAAGAAGCGCATCGCTCCTGCTCTACTTGTCTCGTACATCATATAGCTATGAAGTTGGATCGGAAAGTCTATTGGGATCCTACAAAAGAAAAGTTTAACAATGACGAGGAAGCAAATAAAATGCTTTCCAGACCACAAAGGAAACCATACAATTTAATATAGAGGTTCAATTAAAAGTAAAAGTATTCAATCAATAAGTATCATGAAGTCAGTATCGGTTTTTTCAATTTTGTTTCTCGTTATGTCTTGTGTTTCTAGTCCCAAAAAAGAAGGATCTGATAAAGTGCAGCTAATCACGCTTGACCCAGGTCATTTTCATGCAGCACTCGTACAAAAATCAATGTATGATCATGTTGATTCAGTGGTGCATGTATATGCACCCGAAGGCAATGATGTGGCCTTACATTTAAATCGAATCAATGGATTTAACACCCGTGCTGAAAATCCAACCCATTGGAAAGAAGAAGTTTATTATGGTACTGATTTCTTTGAGAAGATGCTGGTTGAAAAAGCAGGCAATGTGGTAGTTCTTTCGGGAAACAATTTGAAAAAAGCTGAATATGTTTCAAAATCATTGCAGGCAGGATTTAATGTGCTGGCCGATAAACCAATGATTATTGAAAGCAAGGACTTTGAACTTTTGAAGGAATCCTTCGCAAAAGCAAAAGAGAACAAGTTGCTTTTGTATGATATCATGACCGAGCGTTATGAAATCTCAACCATGCTGCAGAAAGAGTTTTCAATGCTACCCGAAGTATTTGGGACCTTAGAAGAAGGCACACCCGAAAACCCAGCAGTAACTAAAGAGAGTGTGCATCATTTTTATAAATATGTTTCTGGTAGTATTCTCAAACGACCAGCTTGGTTTATGGATGCAACTCAACAAGGCGAAGGAATTGTTGATGTAACCACGCACCTGGTTGATTTGGTGCAATGGGAATGTTTTCCTGAGCAAATCATCGACTATACCAAAGATATTGAAATCACAAAGGCATCTCATTCCTTAACTTCAATGACGTTGAGTGAGTTTAAAGCAATTACAGATTTGGAAAGTTTCCCTGATTATCTTAAAAAAGATGTGGTGAATGATACCGTGCTAAACATCTATTCAAATGGAGAAATCAATTACAAATTGAAAGGTGTGCACGCCAAGGTTTCGGTAATCTGGAATTACAAAGCACCGGAAGGTGCTGGTGACACTCATTATTCCATTATGCGTGGCAGCCTGTCCAATTTAATCATTCGTCAGGGTGCTGAGCAACAGTATAAGCCTACTCTATATATAGAGTCTTCAAACAAAGCTGATCTTGAAAGTGTACTTCAGGGAAATTTGAAGATTGTGCAGGCAAAGTATCCGGGTATTGAGTTGAAGAAAATAGACACAGGCTGGGAAGTTATTATTCCAGATTCTTACAAAGAAGGTCATGAAGCTCACTTTGGTCGGGTGACTGAGAAATTCCTTGAATACTTGCAAAACAAAAATATGCCGGCTTGGGAAGTTCCCAATATGATTGCTAAATATTATACCACCACAAAAGCATTGGAGCTGGTGAATAGAAAATAACAATTAGAGGTGTATGTTTTTGAAGTATGGTTGGCGCTCAGCAAAAGGAGTTGTTGACTGATTTTATCACCAACAATTTCCTACAAACGAAAATAGTGACCCCGGCAGGAATCCCTGCCTGACTGCGTCACGCAGGCAGGGAACCTGAGTCTTTCAATGCTCGCAACTTCTTCTTTCCAGAATATCCTTTAAAATATTTCTCTCTTGCTCTGGCAGCAGAATAGTTTGGATGAGCCTCTTTATAAAACATAAGCCATGGACTAAATGCTTTTGTATATCGATTTCTTCCCTTGTTATGTTCGGCTAATCTTCGATCAGGATCGCTCGAAATGCCAACATAAATCTCCTTATTAATAAAGTTATGAAGAGCATAAACGAAAATAGTGACCCCGGCAGGAATCGAACCTGCATCTTCAGAATCGGAATCTGAAATACTATCCATTGTACTACGGAGCCATGTAACGCATACGTTTATCCCTTTAAGTAAGAACTAAAAAAAATTAGAACCTACATCTTCAGAATCCCTGCCTGACTGCGTCACGCA
>Ga0154020_10001446_pt1 | contig 29299 bp, 23 predicted proteins | sample Klosneuvirus_201_FD_109709 | JGI IMG/M metagenome (GOLD analysis project Ga0154020, IMG submission 109709) | Active sludge microbial communities from wastewater, Klosterneuburg, Austria - Klosneuvirus_20160825_MG | ecosystem: Engineered > WWTP > Aerobic digester > Activated sludge | place...
GCCGCGGCCATCGCGCGTGGCGTTGGGAATGTGCGAGATCGGATAGGCGGCGCGGGTGTTCTCGGTCAACGAGCCGTCATCGAGATCGATGCGCCGCGTGTTGACGTCGATGCCTACGTTCTCCAGAACGGTGCCAAAGCGCCGCGTTGTTTCATAAATTTCCGGTTCGGCTTCTGGCGAGAGACGGATGGTCTTGGCATAACAGCCGCCCTCAAAATTGAAGACGCCCGTTTCGCTCCAGCCATGCTCGTCGTCGCCGATCAGCGTGCGCTTGGGGTCGGCGGAGAGCGTGGTCTTGCCTGTGCCGCTCAGCCCAAAGAAGATGGCCGTGTCGCCCTTTGGCCCGATATTGGCGGAGCAGTGCATCGGCATCACTTCGTGGAAAGGCAGCAAATAGTTCATCGCCGTAAAGACCGATTTCTTGATCTCACCGGCGTATTCGGTGCCGCCGATCAGCACCAGCTTTTCCGCAAAGTTGACCAGAATGAAGACATCCGAGTTGGTCTCGTCGTAGTCAGGCGAGGCGTGGAAACCAGGGCAGTCGATGACCACGAACTCGGGGCGGTGGACAGACAGCTCTTCGGGCGACGCCTGGATGAACATGTTGCGGACAAAAAGGCTGTGCCAGGCATACTGTGTGACGATGCGTACGGGCATACGATACTGCGGGTCGGCGCCGGCCCAACAATCCTGGATGAAGACATCTTTTCCCTGCAGGTAGGAAGTCATGCGCCGGTGAAGTTCGTCGAAACGATCCAGCTTGAAGGGGCGATTGACCTTGCCCCACCAAATGAACTCGTCGCTGGTTGGCTCCTTGACGACAAACTTGTCGTTAGGCGAGCGTCCGGTGAACTGACCTGTGCGCACAACAAGTGGCCCCAGGTGCGACATGATGCCTTCATTGCGTTTGATGGCTTCTTCATAGAGCGCTGGCGTCGCCAGGTTCCAGTAAGCCGTCTTGACATTGGTGATCCCATGCGTTTCGAGACCGACCGGGCTATGAGGACGCGAACTGTACTCTTGCATCATTGGCTCCTATTCTTTTCCAACAAATTGGAACAGTATACGAACCATTATACACTGAAAAAGCAGGACATCGATGACACGACCTACACCTTTACCGGCTTCAACCCCCAAATATCATGGGCATATTCGCGAATCGTACGGTCTGACGAGAAATAGCCAGAGCGCGCGGTGTTGAGGATCGACATGCGCGTCCAGGCTTCCGGGTCGCGATACAGCAGATCGACCTGATCCTGGCTGTCGATGTACGGCTGGAAGTCCGCGAAGACCAGATATTCGTCGTGACGGAGCAGGGCGTCCATCAGCGGGCGAAAGAGCGTGGCGTCCCCGCGCGAGAAAACACCCGAGGCAATCGCATCGACCGCGCGCTTGAGGGTGCGGTTGTTGGCGTACCAATCGTACGGATGATAGCCGCGCGTCTTGAGATCCATCACCTCCTGGGTATTGAGGCCGAAGAGAAAGAAATTCTCGGCGCCAACCAGATCGCGAATCTCGATATTGGCGCCGTCGAGCGTGCCGATGGTCAGCGCACCGTTGAGCGCAAATTTCATGTTACCGGTGCCCGAGGCCTCCTTGCCGGCCAGCGAAATCTGCTCGGAAAGCTCGGCGCCAGGATAGATGATCTGTCCCATCGTGACGTTGAAGTTGGCGGGGAAGACAACCTTGAGCCGGTCGCGCACGATCGGGTCAGCATTGACCACCTCGGCTACGCTGTTGACCATTTTGATGATCAACTTGGCGGTCGCATACCCGGACGCGGATTTAGCGCCAAAGAGGAAGGTGCGCGGGACGATGTCCAGGGCGGGATTGTCTTGCAGCCGCTGATAAAGCGTGACGATGTGCAAGAGCTTGAGCAACTGCCGCTTGTACTCGTGCAGACGCTTGACCATAACATCCATCATGGCGCCAGGATCCACAATTGTCTGCGTGCTGTACTGGACAAAGGCAGCCAGGCTCTCTTTGTTGTAGCGCTTGATCTCACGCCACGCCTGGCGGAAGGCGGCGTCGTCAGCGTAGGGTTCCAGCCCGCGCAGCCGCTCCATGTCGTTGAGCCAGCCATCCCCGATCGTCTCGGTGATCAACTGGCAGAGCCGCGGGTTGGCAAGCTTCATAAAGCGCCGCGGGCTGACGCCGTTGGTCTTGTTCTGGAAGCGATCCGGAAACATGACGCCAAAGTCGGCCAGCGTAAAGTCGTGCAGCAACTGTGAGTGGAGCGAAGCCACCCCGTTGATCGCAAAGCTGCCCACACTGGCCAGGTTGGCCATACGAATCTGACGACCGTCCGCCTCCTCGATCAACGACATCCGCGCAACACGCGCCTCGTCGCCGGGGAAACGCGCGCGCACGTGCGCCAGGAAGCGATGGTTGATCTCGTAGATGATCTCCAAATGGCGCGGCAGCAAATACTCGAACAGGCTGACCGGCCACTTCTCCAGCGCTTCGGGCAGCAGCGTGTGACAGGTATAGGCAAAGGTGCGCTGCGCGATGCGCCACGCCTGATCCCAATTCAGCCCCTCCTCGTCCAGCAGGATGCGCATCAACTCCGGGATGGCGATGACCGGATGCGTGTCGTTGAGTTGGATGGACACCTTGTTGGGAAAGTCGTTCCAATTGCTGTTGCGCAGCCGAAAGCGGCGGATAATGTCGTGCAACGAGCACGCGACGAAGAAGTATTGCTGGCGCAGCCGCAACTCGCGCCCCTGCGGCGTGCCGTCGTTGGGATAAAGCACTTTGCTGATGTTCTCGGAGTAGATCTTCTGCTCCACAGCCTGGGCGTAATTGCCAGTGTCGAACATCTGAAAGTCGAACTCTTCGGCCGCGCGCGCGCGCCACAGCCGCAAGATATTAACCGTATTCGTGCCGTAGCCGGGCACGAGCGTGGTGCACGGTTCGCCCAGCACCTTTTGTCCTGGCAGCCAGCGCACGCGCAACCGCCCCCCACCGTCGGGAACATGGTCGGTGTAGCCGCCAAAACCCACTTCGATCATGTCATCGGGCTGGATGAACTCCCACGGATTGCCGTGCAGCAACCAGGTGTCGGGCTGTTCGACCTGCCAGCCGTCGACAAACGTCTGGCGAAAAATGCCAAACTCATAGCGGATGCCGTAGCCGACCGCCGGCAGATCAAGCGTTGCCAGCGAATCCATAAAACAGGCGGCGAGGCGGCCCAGGCCACCGTTGCCCAGCCCTGGCTCCGGCTCCAGTTCGAGGAACTCTTGCAAAGTAGCGCCAAAGTCAGTGGCAAATTGTTCGGCCAGCTCGGTCATGCCGGTGTAAAGCAGATTCTGTCCCAGTTGCTTGCCCAGCATATACTCGGCGGAGAGATAGTAGGCGAATTTGGGGTTGGCGTCGTAGTGCGCCTCGGTCGTCTGGCGCCAGCGTTGCGTAAGCAGGTCGCGCACGGCCAGCGACAACGCGGTGTAGATATCGTGCCGGCTGGCCGATTGGATCGCTTTGCCGACGCTGTTGTAGAGGCGCTCAGCGACAGCCTGATGGAGTTCCTCCTTGGTCAACGTGGCGACGCCAGCCAGGGTAATTGTATCGGGTGCGGTTGCAATACTCATGATGCTTCCTATTGGATAGGTCTGCGCGACTCAATTATCGGCGGGTGGAATGGCGTCAGACTCGATGATATTTTGTGACTTGATGAAAATTTAGCGTGGCTGCGACAGCGCAGCAGCCATGCGGCGTCACTATACACCACTTGCGCCATCCTGCCTAGTAGGTCGGGCTGATAGCCCGACGGTGTTGCGTAGGTGCGTAGGTCGGGCTGATAGCCCGACGGCGTTGCGTAGGTGTGTAGGTCGGGCTATCAGCCCGACGGCGTTGCGTCCGATCCGGTTGGCATCAACCAGCAGCAGGTCCGGCCTACGGGGAGCGACGACGCTCAACAAGATGATGGAAGCACTGTCGGGCTGATAGCCCGACCTACTGGACAGGGTAGGTGACCAAAATTCCCACGCCGATCAAAAACACAACGGCAGCCAGCGTCAGCATGGCAATATCTACGCTTTTAGACTGAAACTTGCCGCTGATGCCGCCAAAGAAAAGCACCGAGGCGAAGATCACGGTCAGCAGGACGTAGCGGTCGGAAATCTCGTTGGCCCGGTTGGCGAATTCCGCTTCGGTTTCAGCCTGTTGTTGTAGTTCCGTCGCTTGTGTGTTTTGCACCAGTTGATACTCGGCCATGACAAAGGGCGTGGGCGGCGCATCTGGGTTCTGCAGCGGCTTGGTGGCGACCCAGGCGTCGGTGGCGACTTTAAGCTCCGCCGGAAAGCGTGCGTACAGAAAATCGGCCAGTTCCGAGTTCTCTCCGCTGACCGCCGACGCCCAGGCGACAAAAAGGTTGGCGTGCAGGCTGGTCATCTGCAACGCCTGGTTGGACATTTTCGCCGACTGCACGTAGGCAACGTTGGCCGCCGCGCTGTGCTGCGTCTGCTCGCCGCCCCACAGCGCGGCTTGATAGCCGGCCCACGCGGTGGCGACAGTCGCCAGCGAGAGCACAATGGCCGCCGCAAACTCGACCCAGCGATCAAAGCGGCTTACTTCAGTCTCGACGGAAAGAATGCGATCGCCAAAGCTGCCAGTAGCGTCTTTCCGCTTGCTCTGCTCTTGCTCCACCCTGCACCACCTTTCCTCTTTCTATTCTGCGATATCCAGGAAGCGCCCCAGCCACCGGCGCCGCCACATCGTGCGCAACAGCAGCGCCCACCCGACTGTCATCACCAGAATGGCGAGATGGAAGAAGAGTGGCAACGGCACCAGTTCAAAAAACGCACGCAATCCCGGCAGCAGCAACAAGAGGTAGTAGGCCACGATCAGTGCAGCCGCGGCCGCGGCCGTGAGCCAATGGCCGCGATAGGGCGCGCCCCCGGCAAACCAGCGCAGCGGCGGCTCTGCGAAGACCATGATCAGCACACCCGACAGCACGAAGAAGGTCACCAGCGAGGTCTGCGCCGTGTAGAAAATCGCCAGCACCTTGAATTGCTCGGCGCTGAGCGATTCGGCCGGCGTCTGGGCGGCGCGCGCCACAGTCGCCACCATCTCGGCGCTGGCATCGACTTGCGCCAGCCCGCGCTCGGCGACGAAGAACGCGCCGATGTAAATCAGCAGGCCAAAGGCAAACATCAACAAAGCCGCGGGCAGCGTGAAATGCATAATATTGGCCGAAAGCCGGGTGCGATTCACCGCCGCCAGCGCGGTCAGCGAGATGATGGCGGGCGGCGCGCCGCGCGCAAAGAAGGAGAGAATGGTGTTCTGCGGTGCGGTGAAAGGAAAGCCCAGTTGCAACACAGCGATCCCGCTGATCAGCAGCACCAATGCAAAGACCGTCACCATATAGACTTTGAGGATGCTCTGGATGCTGGCGACGATGCGCTGTCCTTCGCGCAGCGCCTTGGGCATCGCTTCAAACGAATCGCCCAGCAACACCATGCCCGCGACCGCGCGAGTGGCTGTGCTGCCGCTCTCCATCGCAATGCCCATGTTGGCTTTTTTGAGCGAGAGCACATCGTTGACGCCGTCACCGATCATCGCCACATACTCACCCTGACGGCGCAGCGCGTCGACCAACTGCTCCTTCTGTTGTGGAGAGATGCGGCCAAAGACCGTCGCGTCAGCCGCAGTCTGGGCGAATTCCCCCTCACTCATCGCCGCCAACTCCGGGCCGGAGATTGCACGCAGCTCGCCCGGCAGCCCCGCCTGCCGGGCAAGTGCGGCCACTGTCTGCGGATTGTCGCCGGAAATCACCTTGAGCTTGATACCCTGCTCGGTAAAAGCTTGCAGCGTCTCCTGAAGGTGTGGGCGCAGTTCGTCGCTAAAGCTCACCACGCCGAGCCACGTCAGCGCAGGCAGCGCCGGCTCGCCGTCGGCGCCGTGCAGCGTCGTCACGTCCGGATTGTGGGCAAAGACCAGCACGCGCAACCCAGCGTCCGACCAGACCTGGAGCTGCGCCAAGGCAGGGGCGTCAACTGTGAAGCGATCCTGCAGCATCTCCAGCGCGCCGAGCACGTAGACGCCTTTGATGGCAGGGTCGTCGAAGGCCAGCCCCGACCACTTGCGCGCCGACGAGAAGGCAACCTCATCACTCACGCGGCGATTGTCACCCACTCGCCATTCGACAATCGCTTCAGTCGTCTTGTTGGTGGCGGAGGCGTTGCCAGCAAAATCGGCAAGTTGCTGCTCCAGCGTCGTCTTGTCCATGTCGATGGGATAGGCGTCGGCGTAGCGGATCTTGTTGGCCGTGAGCGTGCCGGTCTTGTCCGTGCAGAGCACCGTCACATTGCTCAGCGCCTCGACGGCGTTGATCTGCTGCACCAGCCCACCCTGCTGTCCAATGCGCACCGCGCCCCACGAGTAGTTGAGCGTGATGAAGACCAGCAACCCCGCGGACACCGACCCGGTGATGACGGCAAGAATCTGGAGCCAGAGGTCGAAGGGAAGGCCGAGCACAAAGAGCGCCAACACCGCTAGAAATCCGTAGAAAACGACGATCAGCAACAGGATGCGCAACAGCCGGTTTACATCGCGCTGCAGCGGCGTCTGCTCCAGCTTGAACTGGCGGGCGTTTTGTGTAAGTTGGTTGGCAAAACTTTGTTCGCCGACGCGCGTCGCCTCGACCAAGGCCGCGCCGGTGACGCAAAAGCTGCCCGACAACACCTGTTCGCCCTGCGTCTTGGCGACCAGGTCGGACTCGCCGGTCAGCGCGCTCTCGTCCACTTCGAGCTTGCCATCGTCCGCCACCACGCTATCGACAGGAATCTGGTCGCCGGCGCGAATGACGAGTACATCACCGCGCACCAACTCCGCCGGATCGACCTGCTGATCCTGCCCATCGCGACGCACGGTGATCTTGGCGCGCGCCAACAACGCGATCTGGTCAAGCTTGCGCTTCGCCAACACCTCCTGGATGATGCCGACGATGGCGTTGAAGGCCACCAGCATCACCGTCGTGATCGCGCTGCGCAGGTCGCCCACCAAGACCATGCCCGCGCCGATCGCATAGAGCACGACGTTGACCGGGTTGAAAACGTTGGTTTTGAGGATGTCGGTATAGGTGCGGCTGGTGGTGAGCCTGATATCGTTGCCCTCCCCGCGCTGACGCCGGATGAGGACTTCAGCGTTGGTGAGGCCGGTAACGCCGGCGCCCGGCAGTCCATTCATCGTCATGGGACTTTCTCTGTCGTTCACAGTGGCTTCAAGTTGATTGGCAATCCCACTACTGTACGTGTAATTGCCCGCTTATCCAAACAGAGCGACAGCTCCTGGCAAGATCCGGCAATGGCTGGCACGAAAAACTTTTGAGGAATGCTGGATCGATAAAAAATCGGCAGGGTGTGTCCATGGTGGACACACCCTGCCGATTGACCGGAATCCTGCGCTTACGCGGCCAGACGCTACACTACCGATGCACGGCGGGGTAGCTGCCGATCACATCGCCGGCGCCCGCGCCAGGGCGCCAGGCGTTGACGACCACCGCCACCGGCTGGCTGGCCGTCACCAGCGCCGAGCCGTCGAAACCATAGGGAATCTGCCCCAACACCGTGAGGCTCTGGTTGGCGCCGAGGGACTGGTTGTTGACCGGGGTGGAGTTCAGGGCGCCGTTGCTGTTGTACAGACGCACAGTCACATTCACTGCCGTACTGTTGCCGTTCATGATGGTGATGCCATCGTTCCACTGTCCGTCGCGCTGCACCTTGGGGATGCTGGCGCTTTGGGCGGGTGCGGCGATCGCCTCGTAGGTGGTGGCGTTGAGCGTCCCCTGCAACTGGTTGACCGCCGCTGTCATCTCCCCACCGCGGAGAAGAAGGCGTTCGGCGCGGCGCCGCAGCCTGGCGGGTTCCCTTGTGGCGCCGGGTAGACAATCTGTGGGTTGTCCCACCATGTCTCCCACGCACACCCACCGCCCGTGCCGCTGACTTGATAGGTGGCGTACATCGGCAGGTTGCCCCACGGTGCGCGCAGCGTCACCCCCGACTTCCAGCCTGAGTTGTTGTTCTGGATCAACGGCCCATAGAGCCCCGCGGCCAGCGGCTGCGTGCTGCTCAGTTCCATCAACTGGCTGGCGCCGTAGAACTGCGTAGCCGCCACTGCCAGCGGCCGGTCGGGACTGTCCGAACTGATCCGCACCGAGCCGACGAACTTCACCCCCAGCGCAGGCAGGTAGCCGGTGTAGAAACGCGCCATGCCGCCCGCTCCGAGCACATAGGTGTTGCTCCAGTCATTGCCATTGTTTGGCGCCGCCTTGAAGGTGAGCGTGACCGTGGCATTCTGCGGGTTCGGGTTGTAGACGAACAGATCGCTGTACCACCCGCTGTTGCCCTTCTGCACAATCGGGATGTGAATGTCTTGCCGCGCGGTGGCTACGCCGGCATACGCATCCAGCGTGTAGGGGCCGCTGTGCTCTTGCAGCACCGCAACGCTGAGATCCTCGGCGCCGTCCACGATGGCCACGCCTAACCCCAGATACGACGGCGCCGCCAGACGCCAGCTCTGGTCGGGGGCGAGCGCGGTGTTGCTCTCCCCGGCATAGGCGCCGCTGGCATAGAAGTACGTCACGCGCACCGGACGCGGCTCCGCGCCGTCGTTGCGCACCGCGAAAGTGCTGGTCCAGCCATCGACGTTCCCCCGCACATCCGGCAGATAGGTTGCCTGCTTACTCCACGCGATGCCAAGCAGATTCCCGCCAGGCTCATTTCCGCGATCTCCCGCTGGGTTGCGAACTGTGCGTATCGTGTACTGTCCGGTCGCTGGCGCAGTGAACTCGATAATTTCAAAATTGTTGACTGCACTTTCTGACCTTCGGGTTTCGCCGTTGAGCGCAATCACTTGTAAATCGAAATTTCTGTAGAGTAGATCGAGCGAGGTATCAGTCGGTGGGTCAGCGTATGAGAGCCAGCTGATAGCCACACGAATGCGTTCGCCACGATTGGCCATGAACGTTCGTTCCACGTTGCCCCCACTAGCCGGGTATGCGTTCGTGGTCGCAATGTTCCACCAGCATGGCTCGCTGCATGTTCCGGTGTTGCCTTCGGTTTGAGCGACCCAGTCAGCCAGCGCAGCGTCGATGCTGCCGGCGCCATCCTGACCACTCAGGTGGCTATCTCCCTCAATGTTGTGCACAGCCGAGGCCATGATGATGGCTTTGACCGCAGTCGGCCAGTTCCTCAGGTCCGGGTCGCGCTGCATCAGGAGGGCGGCCAGCCCTGCTACTTGCGGCGCAGCAAAACTTGTACCAGTGTCTTGCCCAGCCACAGTATTAATATTGGTGCCGGGGGCGGCCACCTCCGGCTTTTCGACCCCTGTGTTCGGATTGACGTGGGACGAAGTTCCTCGCATCACATCGTCTGACCAGGAGACCGTATTGTTGTCGTCTACATTGCCGACGGCAATTACATTGTAGGCTTTGGCTGGCGACGTGACGTTGTTCGAGGTGTTGCCAGCAGCGATGACCGCCGTGAAGTTACGATTCTTGACCCAGTAATCATATGCTCTGTCGGTGAAGTGCAAGATGTTGTCAAGCTCAATACTCTCACTTTGATTGACCACATGGGCACGATTTACAAACGCAGGGTCAGTTGCCCACGTAAGTGCGCCAATAATATCTGGCTGGGTGTTGTCATGCCCTGAATCCACGATTTGAGCGCCATAAGCCATCCCGCGCAGTGTAGGGTTATTGGGATCATTACATGCCGCAATCGCCGCCACTCTGCTCTTGTGACCAACGGGATCGACGGTGGAGGCTCTTGCCGCCACAATGTCCAGACAGGCGTCGGCGGTGGCGTTAATGTTGTAGCGTTCGAGGATGGCGATGCGGCTACCCGCTCCGGTGTAGCCTCTGGCCCATACCTGCGGCGCCCGATCGGTCGGTATGGCGACATCTGATGCCGGCGCAGCTTCTACTTCAATGAGCATCACCTGGACGACATCCTGACGTTCACCCAAGGCAACAATCGTGCGTTTGGGAAGATGGGCGCCATCGCCGGCATGCCGGCGAACTCCTCGGCAGTAAAGCCCTGCTCCTTAAGCCATGTCATGATCGGCTGCACGCGTGCAGCCGCTGCTTCGGCGAGAAGCTGCTCATAGCTGCGCTGAATTTCCAGCGCCAACTCAGGGTCAGCGACCGCCCATAACACGCCCTTCTGCGCCAGCGCTTTTGCTGCAACCGGATAGCGGGCGATGATTTCGGCTTCGATGGCCGCCTGTGAGCGCGCCGTTTCTGTGTGCGCCGCCCATACGGCCACCGGCAGCGGCGCTTCGTCAGTTACCTGCTGCAAACGTTCGTACACGCCGGGTCAAGCTTGCCGTATCTGGCGCGATAGGCCGCTTCTTCGGCGGCGCGCACGGCGTTGAAATCTGGTTCCACCGTCTTCGTCGCCGGGTCGACAAGTACAGCAAAGAGCCTGAACCCCTCCGGCGCGTTATAGTGGACGGTGACATAGGTGTAGGTGCGCCCTAGAAGAGGAAAGGCAAGAGATTCTTGGCTGCCAAAGGTAAGCTGATCCCGCGCAATACTCTGCTGAGCCGCCACGAACTGCAAGGCCAATTCAGCTTCCTCGGAAGGTGGCGCCGGCGTCGGTGTCAGTGGTGGCGCAGGTAGCGGCGAATCAAAAGGGGCGACATCGGTTTGAGCATGAACGGTTGCTCTGTGCAACAATTAGTAGCCAGCGCAAAGAACGATGACGATCATCAGCAGAAAAGCATGTTTGCGTGTCATGAGATTTCTCCTGAAAAGATGTTTATTGGACTGGCGGCGTCGGCGTCAGCACATAGGGTTGGAGCACGAGTTCAACCGGTTGGGCGGGAATTTGAGAGCTGTCGATCTTGACTAGATGGTAGGGGCTGGTCTCGGCTGCGGCGGATGCGTACGCTGGGTTTGGCTCCCAGAACTGGGCGTAGACGATCAGGCGGTCATCCTGGCGTGTGATGCGTTCGATAACCGTTTGGTAATTTGTGGAGGGCTTGCGGCCACGAAAGAGCGCAACGACGGCGTGTTGTTGAAAGTCCACCTGCTGCAAGTGAGCCCACGTTTCAGGATTTACCTGATCCTGAATACTGACCAGTTGATTGGGCGAAGTCAGCAACAATAATTGCGCCCCTTCTCTCATTACATGGGCGTCGATATTCGCCCCACTTTCGTTCACCGCAACCGTTTCAAACGGAATGTCTACTTCACCGCTCGCTGGAGGTACAGCGGCGGGAGGCGTCACCGAAGAAAGCTGGCAGCCGACCAGGAGCAGCGCCATCACGATCAGCAGCGGCCAGTAGCCTAGCGCACAAATACGGTTCATTCTGACCTCCTTGTCAGCATAAGCAAACGATGCTTGAACGATCAAACGATGCAGAAGATAGTCTTGTACGGTGGACAAATGCGCTTGCTGTGGTGGGGAACGCCTACCTCTGGAGGACGCTCGCCCGTTGAATGATTCGACGACGATACGCCACAACTGCTGGCGACGAATCATGCTGCATCCAGGGTTGCGCATGGAACCGGGACGAAACTCGAGATGGTTCAAGGATAGCGGAAATGCAACGCATTTTCTTGACGATTTGGCGGCGCTTTGCAAACAAAGAAATTGCCCGTCGTCGTTGTTTCATTTGCTAACTTGCCTGCTGGCCTTTTTCGTTGTTCTCAGCCTGCAAAACCTCTTGCAGCCACCCCGGCACGGCGTCGGCGTATTCCCCGTGCTGTTCGGGAGGCAAAGTCGCCAGCGCACGCCGCCACGTCAGCGCGCGATTGACCATGGTCAGCGGCTGGGCAAGTTGCAGCGCACGGCGCAGGTCGTCCAGCCCTCCGTAGGCGCGCCATTGGGTCAGGTAAAGGTCGCGCAGATCGCGCAGCGCTGGATCATTTTCCTCCAGCCCAAGCCCGTAGGCAATACTGCGCAGCGTGACGAGCAGCGTCAGGAAAGGGTGCGTCACACAGGCGTCGCCCCAATCGATAAAACGATACTGACCGTGCTGGATCAGAATATTGCCGTCGTGGAAGTCGCTGTGGTCGATCGTGGCGGGGATGCCCAGGCTCGCCAGCTCGGCGCACTGGGCGGCAAAGGCGGGGAAGCGCGCGATCAGGTGCGCATGTTCGACCGGCGTCAACCCGTGCGGCGCACCGACGGCCAGCAACGCTTCGTCGGCCAGCAGATCTTCATAGAGCGCAGGCAACTGCTCCAGCCGCCGGTCGACGACGCCAGCCGCCAGCAACTCGGCAACGTGGGGCGCAGCTTGCCTCTGCAACGCGGCATAGCGCGGCAAGATGAGCGTCCAATGGTTGAGATCGCCGCCCTCGCGCGTGTGGCTACGCAGCAACTCACCGCCGTCCCCCATCAGGATTAACCCTTGCTCCATCTCCAGCCCATAGATCGGCGGCAGCGTTTCCGGCTGCAACCGCAGCAGAAAGTCGATCAGCGCGACCTCGTGCTTCATGGCAGGCGCGCACGCCTTCAGCCACAACAACCCAATGTTCGTCGGCGCCCGCCACAGCGCGGACCAGGGGCGCACCCGCACTTCCTCCAGCGCACTGGTCAGGCGTACGTCTTGGGCGCGCAGTTGCAGGACCGTCCATGTAGAGATGGATGCCACCCATCCAGCTTGTTCCCAGGGCGCGGGCGTGTAAGAAGGCGTCATCGCAAGAAAATTCCCGTACTCATACTCTATCCAAAATTCAATGCTTCACAAGTCACGGGCAGTGTAGCACGATCTGTAACACTTTCTGTAGCGCTTTGCTGCTTTTGCGGCGCATCGTTTCGTGATTTGATAGATATAGCATAGCCCGCCATCGGAGAGCGACTCGTGGCTGACTACGGCGCTGGTTTTGACATTCAGCGCAGTGCGACGACAGTAGATAGTGAGGAGGCATTGGTGTTCGACAACCTGCCTGGGCAAGATCTGAATCGCCGCGTAGTTGCCGTCCACAACAGCAGACTCTACAGTTTCTTCTTCACACCACTGGGCGAGAAAGCAGAAACTCAGGCCGCAATAGAGGCATTCTATCTGGGCGTGCTCGGCTCGTTTCGCTTTCTGGAGTAAAAAGATTGGAGATTAGGGAAAAATCTCCAATCTCTCAACCATCTAAAGTGATTCCACTTTGAGAACAGGAGTTTCAGCGATTCGCACTAGTGGGTCGTTTGGCACGGTTGAAGCCATTTCCGCAGTAGGTATTCCGAGTATCTGATATGGCGTATCGAGAGATGCCTGCTGACGACCGAATGGCTGTATTCGTGCCAAACGGCCCACTAGTACAGGTGGGCGTAATTCTGCCCGTAGATTTGGTAGGGACAGGCCCCCGTGCCTGTCCGGCTTCCGGGCGCACACGGGGGTGCCGCCCCTACCAGGAAACCAATGAGGTATTTCAGCCCGTGTGTACTAGTGGGCTGTCAACTAAGAAGCTTTGATTGAGCACATCAGAAGAGAACACAGATAAACGCCGATAGCCTCAGATGCACGCAGATACTTTGCTCTTATCCGCGCTTATCGGATTTTATCTGCGGCTATCTGCGTTCACTTGCTGTCGCTCTACCCTAACTCTGACGTTTGACAGTCCACTACCCGTATAATTTCGTCACAAACACTTGGTTTCAAAGTAGCATTACCTTAGTATTACAGCGATACAAGTAGACCAATCGTAGGGACACCGATAGATCATGTCTGTGCTGCCCCAATACTCCCACGGCGAGTGAATCATGTCAGTGTCCATGCTCATCTGGGGCGCCAATGAGCAAAAAGATCGCTTTTCTCTGCGCGCCTCTGCCTCTCTGCGACTCTGCGTCAAAGGGTTATTCAAATCGTTGACTGAAGCGCCACCGCGTCGAGCTCCAGCCACTGGTCATGCGGCAGCGGCAGGATGCCATGCCTCAGCCGCCCCGCCGGATGCACGATCAGATACTGGTTGTCGATCCAGATCACCAGCCCCAGCGGCCCGCGCGGGGAGGGGGCCCCTTGTAACACCGGCTCTCCATCGACAAGAAAATCAGCTTCCCGGTCGCCCCACACGATCTCATAGCGCCGCCACGCCGTCATTTCGCCTGCGACCCTGGCTTCGGCGCTGCCCAGGTCGCGCTGCACGTGCGGCCAAAGCCGGCGATAGATCGCGCGGCAGCGCATGGCAGGGACAAGCACGGGCGCCAGCGGCAGCCAACGCAGGCCAGCCAGTCGCGAGGCGTCGATGACCGCTGCCTTCCAGCCCCAGCCCGGCGCATCATACGCCAGCGCCATCTCCGAGGGCGATGAAGCAAAGAAGAACCAAAGCGCCCGCGGCAATGCGGGCCAGCGCCAGCCTGTCATCAAGAAAGGATCGTTCCAGAAGCCAAAGCCGGCGGTGCCGTGCAGCACTGCGGCCGGATGCGAAAAGCGCGCCCGCAAACTCAGCCGCAGCGGGGGCCGCCAGAGAAAGTCGCGCCGCGCCAGTCCCTGATAGTCGTCAAGCTGAGCGTTGGTGTAGGTCTGACTTCCACCGGCAAAATTATAGAGGCGTAGGCCGCTGGCAAGCCGTGTAAGTGCACTGTTTCCGACACGATAGACATTCATCAAGACCTATGCTTTTTCTCAGAAACTGTTTGAAAAGCCCTACCACGAAGCCACAAAGAGGCGCGAAGTGGGCGATCAAAGAGACGCTTTCACGTGCTGCTTTGCGCCGCTTTGCGTGCTTCGGGTCTCAGTGGTTACTTTTCAAACAGTATCTCACGCGCTGACGCTGCTGCGTCGTCGGCGCGACGCAGCAGCGTCAGCAGTTCCGGCAATCCCTCCAGAATCAGATGGGGCGGCGCGCTCTGTGCTTCAAAACCGGCGCGGTGCTCGATGCCGGTCAACACGCCCACGGTGGTCATCCCCAGCTTGAGCGCGCCGGCAATGTCCGTTTCATAACGGTCGCCAACCATCAACGTTTCCTGCGGCGTGACGCCCAGGCGGCTCATTGCCTCCTCAAACATAGGGGCGTGGGGTTTGCCGATGACGATCGGTGCTTGATCGGTGGCTGCGGTGAAGAGCGCTAACACGCTGCCCGCGCCCGGCTCCTGCCCCCGCTCGGTGGGGTAGGTGCGGTCGCTGTTGGTGCCGATAAAGCGCGCGCCGTTGCGGATCGCCAGCGCTACGTCCGCCAGCTCGCGGTAGGTCAACTGAAAGTTGGCGCCCGACACAGCGTAGTCGGCGGCAAAGGGGTCGGTTGTCAGCTCGAAACCCGCGTTGGTCAACGCACGGCGCAACCCTTCCTGCCCCATGATGATCACCTTGCCCTCTGGCCAGCCTTTGTCGACTTGATGGCGCAGCCAGCTTGCCGTGGCTTCAGCGCTGCCCAGGATGCGCTCCGGCGGCACGCGCAGCCCCATCGCCGCCACCTTGTCGCTAAACTGCTGTGAAGTCAGCGCGGCATTGTTGGTGACCAGCATCCAGCGCCGGCCAGAAGCATCGAAATAGTCGAGCAATTCCTGCACGCCCGGCAGTGGTCGGCTGCCGACATAGATGACGCCGTCCATGTCGAAGAAGGCGGCGCGGACGCAAGTAAGGGCGCTATGTAGCTCTGTCATACAGGTTTGGCATCTTTCCCAGGTAGATTTTGCAGAAGACATGCATAGAATAAATACGGGTGCTCTGTCATTATAGTCGGCGCCGGGGGAGAACTTGAAACCGATGGCGTATTCATTGTTTTCCCGCATCTGTTGTAATAATCTAACAAAGGAGCAGAGAGCCGTTTGCCGCGGATTTGCAGATCGTGTAACGTATGCGTAATTGAGTCCTTTACCCTGCTTGCCAGGGCCGCTGCCTATTCCCACTCAATTGTTCAGAAAGTACTCAAAGGAGAGAGTTATGGCGCTCAAAATGAAAATTACTTACGCTACCATGTCGGCTGACAACGAAGAGTTACAATCCGCCTTCGATGAGGCCTTCGACAAGGTAAGATCGTCGATGCTGGGGGTGGAGGCGCCCATGTTTATCAACGGTGAGAAAGTGCTTGCCAGCGAGAAAACAATTGCCTACAGCCCGGTCGATACGCGCGTCCATCTTTGCACCGCGCAGAAAGGCACGAAGGAGCACGCACGCGCCGCCGTGGCCGCGGCGAAAAAAGCATTCAAAGGCTGGGCGGCCACGCCCTGGCAAGAGCGCGTCGCGGTCATGCGCCGCGTCGCCGAGAAGATCAGCGAGAACAGTCTCGAACTTTCGGCGATCATGGTGATGGAAGTCGGCAAGAGCCGGCTCGAAGCACTGGGCGAGGTAGAGGAAACGGCCGATCTGATACGCTATTACGCCGACGCGCTGGAGAAGAACCACGGCTATATCAACGAACTGGGCAAGCTCAGCGACAGCGAAACCAACATGAGCGTGCTCAAACCCTACGGCGTGTGGGTCGTGATCTCCCCCTTTAACTTTCCGATGGCGCTGTCGGGTGCACCGATCTGTGCAGCGCTCATCACCGGCAACACCGTGGTTTTCAAAGGCGCATCATCGACGCTTTACACTGGCTGGAAAACGGCGGAGCTCTTTGCCGAAGCCGGCCTGCCCGTGGGCGTCTTTAACTACGTCAGCGGCCCGGGGCGCACCGTCGGCCAGGAGTTGCAGGACAATCCCGACATCGCCGGCTGGACCTTCACCGGCTCCTACGACGTCGGTATGCAGGTGGCGCGCAACGCGCTCAATGGCCGCTATCCCAAGCCGGCGATCATCGAAATGGGCGGCAAGAACCCGACCATCGTCTCGCGCCATGCAGATCTGGACAAGGCGGCCACCGGCGTCGCCCGCTCGGCGTTTGGGCTGGATGGACAGAAATGTTCGGCGTGTTCACGCGTCTACGTCGAGGAGAAAGTCTACGATCAATTTGTCGCCCTGCTGGTCGAAAAGAGCGCCGCGCTCAAGGTCGGCAACCCGACGACGCGTCAGGCTTTTATGGGCACAGTCATCGACAAGAACGCGTATGAGGACTATCAGCGCTTCGTCGAGATCGCACGCCGCGACGGCCATGTGCTCTATGGCGGCGCCACCCTGACTGACGGCGACCTGAGCCGTGGCTATTACGTCGAGCCGGCGATTATCGGCGAGCTGCCCGACGACCACGAGTTGGCCAAAAACGAGTTGTTCCTGCCCATCTTGTATGTGGGCAAGGTCAAGAACTTGGAAGAGGGCATGACAAAGGCAAACGATACCGTCTATGGGCTAACGGCTGGCTTCTTCAGCGAAGACGAAGCGGAGATCCGTTGGTTCCTGAGCAACATCGAAGCAGGCACGGTCTACGCCAACCGGCGCTCCGGCGCCACCACGGGCGCCTGGCCGGGCATCCAGGCATTTGGCGGCTGGAAAGGCTCCGGCATGAGTGGCAAAGGCGTCGGCGGCCTCTACTCGCTGCCGCTATATATGCACGAGCAGAGTCAGACAGTGATTGAGTAAAAGTAAGAAATTGGAGATCGGAGATTAAGAGATTGGTTGACAGCCGATCTCGCATCTCCGATCTCCAATCCCCAATCTCTTAATCCCTCAATCTCCCACTTTCACATCCTCTTCCACATCCACCGCCGCGGCCGCGACGGCCCACGCCACAACAAACCAGACGCCCCCACCGATGAGCAGCGCGATGGCGATATTCAGCGGCGCCAGCGGCACTTGACCGCGGCCAATGCCAACGAGCGTCAACAACAAGCCGGCAGCCGCAAAGCCAAGACCGATTTTTACAGGCAAAGAAAGCCGGGACATTAGAATTCACCTTTGTTTGTAACTGCCTATTGACAACCCGCCACAGGCCGTCAGAAGAGTATATCACCGCCACCGCGAAAGTGAGAGGTCACCGCGCGTCGAGCAGGTCTTCGCTTTCTTCTAAAACGCGCGACTGTTGCGCCTGAGCGCGCAACTCCTTCTCATCCACGCGTAGATCGCCTTCGGCGCTCGAACTGATCGGCTCTGGTTTGGCAGCATCGGCGCGAGGCGCGGGCTGCGGTTTGATTGGCGTCGCTTGGTGGGGCAGCGAGATGTCCGCACCTTGGAGCGCACGCTTGATCAGACGCAAGAGCGACGACTTGATCTTGATCGGCGCGTACTGCGTTCGGGCGTCTTCAGCGTCGACGATACGCTGCACTTCCCGCAGCATCTGACATGATCGACGGCGAGCACCGCTCAGGAAATTTCGCGCGACTGCGCTGCACCGGCAGCCGCGTACTGGCGTGCAACGGCGTCCACCCACCCCTCCACCGCACGCGGCGTGCGGAAGCGCCGCGCGTGCAGATGGGCGTGCTCCGGCTGGGCAAGCAGGGCCGGCATTTCGCGGCGGCGGCGGCAGTGCGTTTTGACGGCGAAAAGGAAGAGCGAATCGCGGCTGGCGAACTGGTTGCGCCACGTTTCAACGTTGCCGCCCCACAGCGCTTCGCGCGTGACAATGCGCCGGAGCGTGCGCCGGCCCAGCCGCCACAGGACGAGGGGCAGCGGATAGTCCAGCCAGACCAGCGTGTCCGCGCGCGCCCAGATGAGATCGCGGGCAACGCTGTAGTTGCCGCCCACGGTCCAGACGTCGCCGGCCAACGCTTCGCTCACCTGCTGGCGAAAAGTTTCGCGCGGGACCGGCGTCCACTGCGGCCCCCAGAAGAGCGCGTCCGGCTCCACAAAGGGGCAGTGCAGAATCGCTGCCAGCCGTGCGGCCAGCGTGCTCTTGCCCGACCCGGTCGTGCCGATTACAACGATGCGTTGCATAGGGATCTCATTTCGAGATAGATATTTTGACGCAGAGATGCGGAGAGCGCAGAGGCTCGCAGGGAAGAATTCCTAGTGCTACCGCAGACAACGTCCCCGGCACGCCGCAGGTGAATTCACCAGCCAAATATGCGGTGCGGCGTGCCGGGGGCGTAACCTGATTCTGCGCCTCTGGGTCAAAGTCATGGGTCTGGAAGCGCTGCTTGGCGACGGCTGCGCAAGATGAGTGCATAAACTTCTCCGAACAGCAGGCGTGCGGGTAGAATGCTTTGCGTTGCGTGCGCTGTCCACGCAAGCAGCGATGCTAATCTCGACAAATCATTCTGGAGCGAAAGCATGAAACAGTTGATCTTGCTGCTGGTGACCGTCTCGCTCAACGTCTTTGGACAGTTGATGATGAAGCGCGGCATGAGCAGCGTCGGCGCCATCAGCGGCGACTTGAATCTGTTGGTCGACAGTTTGGCCAAAGCGATCATAAATCCTTACGTACTGGCGGGTGTGGCCTCCTACGGCTTCAGCACGATCTTCTGGCTGGTGCTGCTCAGCCGGGTGGAGCTGAGCTATGCGTATCCGGCGCTGAGCATGGGTTATGTGCTGATCACGCTCGTGAGCGCCCTGTTGCTGGGCGAACAGGTGAGCGCGATGCGTTGGGCCGGCGTCTTTGTCATCGTCGCCGGCGTGATCCTGGTGACGCGTGGGTGAGAACTGAAAAACCGAGTTTCTTAAAGAAACTCGGTTTTTGTTACGCTTGACCTTCCACCCTGTCTAAGCCACCGCGAAGAGTTCCTCGAACTCCTCAGCGTTGAGCGTTTCGCGCTCAAGCAACGCATTGGCGACGCCGTGCAGCAAGGTGAGATTCTCCGACAGCAACTTGCGCACGCGCGCGTGCGCCGTATCGACCAACTTGTGCACCTCGGCGTCGATCTCCTCGGCCACTTCTTCGCTGTAATCGCGCTGCGCGGCCAGGTCGCGCCCCAGGAAGACCATTTCGTCCTGCTGGCCAAACTGTAGCGGCCCCATTTTCTCGCTCATGCCATATTTAGTCACCATCGCACGCGCCATCTGTGTGAGCTGCTGGATGTCCATCGCCGCGCCGTTGGAGATGTCGCCAAAGACCAGCTCCTCGGCGACGCGGCCGCCCAGCGCCACGGCGATATTATCGAGGAAGTAGGCGCGCTTCGCCATCAGCCGATCTTTTTCCGCCACGCGCCAGACATAGCCGCCCGCGCTGCCGCGCGGCACGATCGTCACCTTCTGCACCGGGTCGGAGTGTTTGCAAAGGCGTGCGACCACGGCATGACCCGCTTCGTGATAGGCGACGACCTTCTTCTCCTGCGGCGTCATCAGCCGGCTGCGCCGTTCGGGGCCGCCCATGCCCACACGCTCGACGGCCTCTTGCAACTCCAACATGCCAATAGCGCGCTTGTTGCGCCGTGCGGCCAGAATCGCGGCCTCGTTGACGACATTCTCCAGGTCCGCGCCGACGAATCCCGGGGTCTGGCGTGCGATCATCTCCAGATCGATAGTGGGTTCGACCGGTTTGCCCTTGACATGCACATCCAGAATGGCGTGACGACCCACAACGTCGGGGCGATCCATGGTGACGCGGCGGTCGAATCGGCCCGGACGTAACAGCGCCGGGTCCAAAATATCGGGCCGGTTGGTGGCGGCGATCAGGATGACATTGGTGTCGGTGCCGAAGCCGTCCATTTCCACCAGAATCTGATTGAGCGTCTGCTCGCGTTCGTCGTGCGAGCCACCCAGCCCGGTGCCGCGATAGCGACCCACCGCGTCAATTTCGTCGATAAAAATGATGCAGGGGCTGTTGCGCTTGGCCTGCTCGAACAAATCGCGCACGCGGCTGGCGCCGACGCCAACGAACATCTCGACAAATTCAGAGCCGGAAATACTGAAAAACGGCGTGCCCGCCTCGCCCGAAACCGCCTTGGCCATCAGCGTCTTGCCGGTGCCAGGGGGGCCGACCAGCAGCACGCCCTTGGGAATGCGTGCGCCGAGCGCGGCAAATTTCTGCGGCTCCTTGAGGAATTCAACCACCTCTTTCAGCTCTTCCTTGGCTTCATCCGCGCCGGCGACATCGTCGAACTTCACCGTAGGCTTGTCGCCGGTAAAGACGCGCGCCTTGCTCTTGCCAAACGAGAGCGCCTGATTGTTGCTGCCCTGCGTCTGGCGGAACAGAATAAAGAAAAGCGCGCCGATAAAAACCAGCGGCAGCAGGTTGACCAACAAAGACAACCAGTTGGTCGCGTTGCCAGGCGCCTCATATTTAATATTGACCGCAGCCAGCTTTTCGGGTTCGACGCCCAGACCGGCCAGCGTCTGCGTGAGCGGAACTTCGCCCTCGCGCCGCGACACGATCGCGACATCGCTGCCTTCCACCAGGATGCGCAACTCATCATCGCGCACGATTACGGCGTCGATTTCGCCCGCCTTGATCTTGGTGGCAAGCTGCGTCAGGCTGATCTGTTGCGGCGCGTCGCCGGGTTGGTAGATGTTAATAAAGAGCGTCGCGGCCGCTACGATGATCAACAAGTAGACGAACGCGTTTCTGCTCCAATTTGCATTCATCAATGCCTCCTGTGCATTTTCAGTGCAGGCATTGTACCAGATGCATTCTGGGATCGCCAGTGATCTGGGATACGGTTGCAGATGGATAGCGCCGCCGGTTGTCGCTTCCTGCCGGCCAGAGTATAATCGCAGCGCGTTTATGTTGGCAGTTTTCGTCGCTGCCCAGAGGTGACAGTCACTTTGGGAAGTGACTGTCACCTGAGAAAGTGTGAGCACCGACCATGATGACAAGCACGCCCCTCGCGTTTCCAATCGCGACGCCGGCGCGCCGATCCTTGCTGGACATGGATCAGGCGGCGCTGGCTGATTTTCTGGCCGAACTGGGCCAGCCCTCTTTTCGCGCGCGTCAAGTGTGGGATTGGATCTACAAACGCTGCGCCGGCGATTTCGAGACGATGAGCAATCTGCCCAAAGAGCTGCGCGCGCAACTGGCCGCAACCGCCACGGTGACGCCGTTGACCCTGGTCGCCGAGGTCGTCGCGCACGACCGCGATACGGTGAAAGCACTCTTTCAATTGCATGACGGCCAGACCATCGAAGCCGTGCTGATGCTCTACGACGCACGGCGCACGCTCTGCATCTCCAGCCAGGCGGGCTGTGCGATGGGCTGCACCTTTTGCGCGACCGCGCAGGGTGGGCTGGCGCGCAACCTCACCCCAGGCGAGATCGTGGCGCAGGTGCTCTACTTTGCCCGCTATCTGGCCGATCCGGCGCTGCCTCCCGACACGAGCGCCGAGCGGCCAACGACCATCACCAATATTGTGTTGATGGGCATGGGCGAGCCGCTGCACAACTATGCCAATGTCTGGACCGCGCTGCACCGCCTCACCGCGCCTGACGCCTTTGGCCTGGGCGCCCGCCACATCACGCTGAGCACGGTGGGGCTGGCCCCGATGATCGACCGCATGGCCGACGAGGGGATCCAGATCGGACTGGCCGTCAGCCTGCACGCCCCGAACGACGTGTTGCGCACGCAACTAGTGCCGATCAACAAGGGCTATCCGGTGGATGAAGTGCTGGCCGCGGTGCGTCGCTACGTTGCCAAGACCAATCGCCGCGTCACCTTCGAGTATGCGTTGATGGCCGGCATCAACGACACGCCGGAATTGGCGCAGGAGATGGCGGGAAAGTTGCAAGACATCCTCTGCCACGTCAACCTGATTCCGCTCAACCCCATCCCGGACAGCCCCTTTCAGCCAACCAGCAACGAAGCGACCGCACGCTTCGCCCAGATACTGCGCGACGCCGGCGTTGCCACGACGGTGCGACTGCGCCGCGGCATCGAGATCAACGCAGGCTGCGGGCAACTACGGCGCGCGGCGATCGCAAAAACAGACCGCGGATGAGGCGGATTGAGCAGATTCTGACGGATAAAATCCGTGTTGATCCGCTGAATCCGCCTCATCCGTAGCCTGGCAAGTCACGCTATCTGTGAAATCTGCGCGATCTGTGGATGACTTTTAGCTGACTGGGGATTCGCTCAGGGGCTGCAAAAAGACGCCAACCTCAAAGCGAGATCAGCGTCCAGAGAGCGCTTACTTAGTTTGTGTAGGCAGGACGGAAAACGGTTAACTAAGTTTAGCCGTCACACCCCTAAGCCTTGACGGCTTCAGGCTTGCTTAAGACTTGGTGGCCGTCTTGAGACAGGCCGTGCACAGTCGCTTTGACACGGGCTTGCCTTCTTCTATGATCGTCACCTTCTGGATATTGACATCCCAGTGGCGACGCGTAGCTTTCTTGGACCACGGGCGATTGTTTCCAAACTGCGGCCCTTTGCCACACTGTTGACACTTTGCCATTGCTGTTATCCTCCATTCCTGCGAAACCCAGACCATCTGCATAAACGACGGCTACGGGCATGATTGCTGCACAACATTCGAAGAATAGCACAAGCGGGCTACCCTGTCAAAACAAATGGGCGTTGGGGCAAATTGAGTGCTACATGTTTGCAGTTTGTTTGCATCGAGGTTTGCGCGGGTGAAAATCTGAATCCTTCGGCGGCTTATGGTGTTTATGATTATGGTGTTTATGATATAGAGCGATGCACAGCGGTGCATCCGATGCGGCGTCTGCTGACAAAGCGTGATCGCCACGCCAAGGAGTTTTTATGAACATACAACGCGACGCGCCGTCAAGCGCCGAGCTCCACCTGATCCACCCCGACGCGACGCCATCCGCCGCGCCGGGGTTGTACGAAAAATATCCGGATGACCAACCGGTCACGACCTTCGATGCCCACGATCTGCAATCGCTGTTTCAGGCTGCCTATACGTGGCTCGCTTCCAACTACGAGTTGGTCAACCGGCTGAACGTTTTTCCCGTACCCGACGGCGACACCGGCACCAACATGTTGCTGACGATTAAATCCGCGTGGGTCGCTATCCGCAGCCGCAGCCACGCGACCGTCGGTGAGGTGGCCGAGGCAGCCGCCGAAGGCGCCCATCACGGCTCGCGCGGCAATTCGGGCGTTATCCTGGGCCAGATCCTGCGCGGGTTCAGCCAGGAACTGCGCGAAAAATCCACCCTCAACACGCACGACCTGGCGCTTGCCCTGCGCACGGCGACCGAGACTGCCTACGCGGCTGTGCCCGCGCCGGTGGAAGGCACGATCCTCACGGTGGCGCGCGAGGTCAGTCTGGCCGCGGAGGTCGCCGCGCAGAAAACGCGCGACCTGCGTGAATTCCTGGCGCAGATCGTCGCAGCAGCCGACGCATCCGTGCGTCACACGCCGGAGCTGCTGCCGGTGCTCAAGCAGGCCGGCGTCGTCGATTCGGGCGGCAAGGGGCTTTTCTTTGTCTTCGAGGGCATGTATCGTGCACTCACCGGGCAGCCGGTGGAAAATGCCGGCGCGGCCGCGTCAAGCCCGGTCGTCGAAGCGCACTTCGAACGTCAGGAACGCAAAGGCCATCGCTCGCTGCCGCCTCGTCAGTGGGGGTTTGACGTTCAGTACCTGATCGAGCAGCCCAATAAGCCGGTGGCGGAGATTGCGACCGACATCGCGGCGCTGGGGGACTGCCCGCTGGTCGAGGGCGATGAACACCTTGTCAAGGTGCACGTGCATGTCTTCGACCCCGGCGTAGCGCTCTCCTATGGCGTGGCGACCGGCTTTATCACCGATGTGGTGGTCGAAAACATGGATGACATGGCGGCCGCCATGCAACAGGCGGCAGTCACAGCCGGCCTGCCTACCGCCTTTGCACCCACCAATGGCTATGCCGCTCCCTCCTTGTTTTCGCTCGATCTGGCCGCTGTGCAGTCTGGCGCCGTAGAACCTGACGCCCTAACATTTGACGCCGTAGAATCTGGCGCCAGGGCGATGCTCGACGGCGTCGCCATCGGCGTGATTGCAGTCACGCCCGGGCCTGGGTTTGCAGAAATCTTCCAGCAGCTTGGCGCACACGGTCTGGTCGAGGGCGGCCAAAGCATGAATCCCAGCGTGGCCGAAATCGCCGAGGCTGTGCGCAAGCTGCCAATGCGCCAGGTCATCATCCTGCCCAACAACAGCAACATTCTAATGGCCGCGCAGCAAGCCGTCAAGGTGCTGGCTAAAGACGAACGCGCCTACCAAGTAACGGTTATTCCCACCCGCACCGTGCCGCAAGGCGTGGCCGCACTCACCGCGTATGACCCTGCGCTCACCGCCATCGACGAGCTGGCCGCGCAGATGAAGGTGCATCTGGACGATGTGCACACGGGCGAGGTGACGCAGGCAGTGCGCAGCGCCGCGGTGGATGGCGTGCAAGTCCACCAGGGCGACATTATCGGCCTGCACGACGGCAAATTAGTCAGTTGCGGGGAGAGTCTGGCCGACGTGACGCTTGCGCTCTTGCAGCAGATGCAAGCGCGTGACGCCACGCTGGTCACTATCTATTATGGTGACTTTGTAGCTCAAGTAGCCGCACAAGATTTTGCCGAAACCGTGCGCCAAGAGTATCCTGAGCAAGATATAGAATTGGCGTACGGCGGACAGCCACATTACCATTACATTTTATCAGTCGAGTAATCTCGCGCATTGATGAGCATGAGCAAAGTACGGATCATCACGGACAGCAACGCGTTCTTACCTCCGGACGTCGTTAAAAAATATGGGATCGCCGTGATCCCACATCGCATCAAGGTTGGCGGCTCTTTCTTTGAAGAGGACGCGGATTTCAGCACGGAAGAACTCTTCGAGAAAATGCACGAAGCGCAGAGCCTGGGCATCTCGCGCCTGCCCGAAGTGCAGGCGCCCAATCTCAACGCCTTTCTGGATATCTTCCATGCCTCCGGCGAAGGCGAACAGATCGTCTGCGTGCACACCAGCAGCTCGCTAAGCCCGATGTGGGCAACCGCACGCAAGGCAGCGGAAATGTTGCGCGGACGCTTCACCATCCGCGTCATTGACAGCCAAAGCATCTCCTTTGGGCTTGGGCTTTTGGTAAGAATGGCCGCCGAAGCCGCCGAAGCAGGCGCACCGGTCAATGAAGTGGCCCGCGTGGTCAATGGCGCGATTCCACATCTCTACTTTGCCAGCTTCAGCGAGAGTCTGCATTACCTGGAGCGCAGCGCCGCACTTGGCTCATCACAAAGCCTGCTGGGCACCATGCTCGGCATCAAGGCCATGCTGATGATGGAGGACGGCCAACTGATGACGCAAGAAAAGGTGCAAACTCGAGAAGAAGTGCTTGACAAATTGACTGAATTTGTCACCGAATTCGCTGTCGTGCAAGAGCTGGGCATTTTTGAGCACAGCTACGACGGCCATCGCACCGAGTTGATCAGCCGGCTGCGGGAAGCTCTGCCCAAGACGCCGATCCACAAAGTTCCGTACCCGCCCAGCTTGGCGGTCTATCTTGGCCCCAATACGATGGGCGTGCTTGTTTACGAAGGGACATTCTGAGCAGTGGCTGCGGCAGTTCTTACACGGCTTGAGCGCATTCTGGATCTCGAAGAAAAACAGGGGTGGCGCAACCGCGGCGTGATCGGCGGCCTGCAGGCCATGACCGAACGCTGGGCCAACGATGCGCGCAATGAGGATCTGGACGAACGCCAGATTGCCGCATTGGTCGATCTGATGCAGGTTTATGGCGCGGCCGCGCAGGACGAACGCGCCGACATTGCCGCCGCCCTCCGCCGCGCCGCGGCCGGCGATTTTGTGGCCACCCTTCCCCCCGAGACGCCGCTTGCCACAACGGAAGCCGATGAAGCAGCGCGCGAAGCAGAAGCCGACGACCTGCCGCCCCTCACCATCCCAGAAGGCGAAGTTGAAGAAATCGCCGCAGAGACGCCCGTTGCCGCCGTATCCTCGTCAGCGCCCGTGCGTCCAGTGATGTCTGCACCCGCGCCGGGGCTGGGCACGGTGTACACTTCGGAAGATAACGAAGAAGAGTTGACCATTCCGCCGCCGGAAGCGACGCACAAGGCGCAGGCGCGCATCGCCCGCCAGCAGCAGAAAGCGCGGCGCAATGCCAGCGACCTCGATGCGCGCGTCACTGTATTGTCCGGCGTCGGCGAGTCCACTGCCGAGCAACTGGCGCGCCTCGACATTACGCGGGTTGTCGACCTGCTGTGGCATCTACCTTCCCGGCATGACGACTACAGTCAGATGCGCACCATCTCCCAATTACAGCCCGGCGAGCAAGTGACGATCATCGCCAACCTGTGGGATGTACGCGAGCGCAAGATCGGCGTCAACCGCAGCATGGTGCAGGCCATTCTGGGCGACTCGACCGGGACGCTGCACGCGACCTGGTGGAACAAGTGGATCATCAAACAGCTCAAGCCTGGGACGACGCTGCGCTTTAGCGGCAAAGTCGGCCTGTACATGGGGCAAAAGACGCTTGATAGCCCCGTTTTCGAGGATATTGACGATGAGCGCGTCGCTACGGGGCGTCTGTCGCCGGTCTATCGCCTGACCGAAGGCGTCAACAACAACCGGCTGCGCAATCTGATCTACGATGTGCTTGACGGCTACGCCTCGTCGGTGGACGACCCGCTGCCCGCGGCGATCCGTGAGGAATATGACCTGCTGGAGTTACCCACCGCGCTGTGGCAGATGCATTTCCCCGAAGGTCAGCAGGAATTGGAGGACGCACGACGCCGGCTTGCCTTCGAGGAGTTGTTCTACATTCAGCTTGGCGTCCAACAACGCCGCGCCGCGCTGCGCCAGGAAATCGCCACGCCGCTGCCGCTCAGCGACGACCTCCTCGCACAATTTCAGCAAATTCTGCCTTTTGCCCTGACCGGCGCGCAGCAGCGCGTCATCGATGAAATTCGGCTCGACCTGGCGCGCAGCACGCCGATGACGCGGCTGGTGCAGGGCGATGTCGGCAGCGGCAAGACCGCGGTGGCCGCCGCGGCGATGTGGGCGGCGGTGGCGCACGGCAACCAGTCGGCCATGCTGGCGCCGACGCAGATTCTCGCCGAGCAACATTACCGCGGCATCAGCCAGTTGCTGGGCCAGTTGACGCGCCCCGATGGCGCGCCGGTCAACGTGGCGCTGCTCACCGGCCGCGTCACGGGTCAGACGCGTGAAGAGGTGCTGGCCGGGCTGGCCGACGGCAGCATCGATATTATGGTCGGCACCACAGCGTTGATCCAGGAAGGCGTCGAGTTTACCAACCTGGGGCTGATCATCGTGGACGAGCAACATCGTTTTGGCGTCGAGCAGCGCGGTGCGTTGCGCACCCGCAGCAGCAACCAGCCCCATCTGCTCGTCATGAGCGCCACGCCGATCCCGCGCAGCCTGGCGTTGACCGTTTATGGCGACCTGGACGTCAGCCGCATCGACGAGATGCCGCCGGGACGCACGCCGGTCAAGACCAAGCGTTTCACGCCGGCGGAGCGCGAACGGCTCTACAGCTTTATCCGTCGCGAAGTCGAGGCCGGCCGTCAGGCGTATATTATCTACCCGCTGGTTGAAGAGAGCGACAAGCTCGACGTGGGCGCAGCCGTGGACGAACACAAACGGCTGCAAGGCGAGGTCTTCCCCGAGCTCAGTCTGGGGCTGTTGCACGGTCGTCTGACCGGTGGTGAAAAAGACCAGGTCATGCGTGATTTTGCCGAGGGCCACCATCAGGTGCTGGTCAGCACGACGGTCATCGAGGTTGGCATTGATGTGCCCAACGCCACGATGATCCTGATTGAGGACGCCGAGCGCTTTGGGCTGGCCCAACTTCACCAGTTGCGCGGGCGCGTGGGACGCGGCGAACAGGCCAGCTACTGCGCGCTCGTCAGCCGCGCCGAATCGCCCGACGCGCGCGCCCGGCTCGACATCCTGACGGAAACCAACGACGGTTTCGTGCTGGCCGAAAAGGATCTGGAACTGCGCGGTCCCGGCGACTTCTTTGGCACGCGCCAGAGCGGTCTGCCCGACCTGCGCGTGGCCCATCTCACCGACACGGCCACCATCATCCTGGCGCGCGAGGCCGCGCAGAAAATCTTTGCCGAAGACGCCACATTGGCATCCTATCCCGTGTTACGAAGCCGGATCGAACATTTTTGGCGCGGCCACGGCGATGTGAACTAGGGGTTGCGAGGGGCGAGTTGCGAGGGACGCTGCCCATGCAAGCAACAAACGCTCATCACCCTTTGAATGGTTCAAAGTCTACCCACCCATACAAACCTCTGCACAGGCAAGGGAGTTGAGCATGGAAGAACAAAAGCGACCACTCATAGCGATTCTAGGCCCGATTCTGGGCGTTTTCCTTTTTGGATATGTTTTCTGGGCTGGGGCGAACTTTCTACAAGCGGGCCAACTTGAACTGAAAGAGGCGGCCATCGAACAGGCCGATGCAGAAGCTGCCGCCGCAGCCGCAGAAGCCAGCGCCGCGGTCACAGACACGGCTGCGGTCACAGATACGGCGGCGGTCACAGATACGGCGGCGGTCACAGACACGGCTGCAGTCACAGATACGGCTGCGGTCACAGATACGGCTGCGGTTACGGACACGGCGGCGGTCACAGACACGGCGGCGGTGACGGACACGGCGGCGGTGACGGACACGGCGGCGGTCACGGATACGGCTGCGGTCACAGATACGGCGGCGGTTAC
>Ga0154020_10001447_pt1 | contig 29298 bp, 20 predicted proteins | sample Klosneuvirus_201_FD_109709 | JGI IMG/M metagenome (GOLD analysis project Ga0154020, IMG submission 109709) | Active sludge microbial communities from wastewater, Klosterneuburg, Austria - Klosneuvirus_20160825_MG | ecosystem: Engineered > WWTP > Aerobic digester > Activated sludge | place...
GAGTTTGCCATTGACATCATGTCAACTTTTACGAGCATGTCATTGACCAATACTAATTGCATGTCTGTATACAAAACCTCTTGCATTGAATGAATATGCCGTAAAAAACGGAGCTGAAAGTTTTTTCTGTTTTCATATTCTGTAAAAATCTTTGCAGGGACTGAATCCTTCCATAAAAAGGCTCCGGCCTTTGATTCACTTTCGAAGGAGGCCCATCGCCAATACCGTTCGTGAGGATCAAGTTGAAGTCCTTCTGCCATCCGTGCAGCCTTGCGGATCATATTTCCGCGACGGGTATTTCTTGATTGTGGCAATGATTGCAGTAATGGCGCGCTTCCTCTTAACAGGTTATTCAAAATTCCTCCTGATCTTGCCTTATGTTCTGCTGCATGTTTATTGTAGCCTCCGAATAGTTCATCGGCACCGTCACCACTCAGGGCAACCGTGACGTGTTTTCTCGTTTCTTTGCTCAATATATAGACATTGAGCGCGGAAGAGTCAGCAAATGGTTCGTCAAGATAATCCAGTGCATTAAAAATATTTTCAAATAAATCATCATTGGTTAATTTGAATACAGTATGATCGGTGTTGTATTTTCTGGCAACAAGTTCGGCGTACTTAGTTTCATCGAATCTCGGCTCATCCTTGAATCCAATCGAAAAAGTTCTTAAACGTTCCGTATGCTTTGCAGCTATTGATGTAATAACCGACGAATCTATTCCTCCACTGAGAAATGTTCCTAAAGGGACATCAGCAATGAGCCTTCGCTTTACGGATGCCTCCAGGAGTTCCCGGAATTTTTGTTGTTGTTGAAGGTATGACCCCGATGCTAATTCGCCTTTTCCTCCATCGTCCGGAAGTGGTATTTCATAGTATTTTTTTTCTTCAACTAAAGGGTCGGGTTTTTTCAGATCTATTGTTATACTATGACCCGGCATTAATTTTCTTACACCTTTGAAGATGGAATTTGGTCCGGGTATATAATTTAATTGCAGATAAGTAAAGATTGATGCCTGATCCAGGTCCCTGGGAACTCCCATGGCCATTAGTGATTTCAGCTCGCTGGAAAAAAGCAGGCGGTCTTGATCGTGAAAGTAGAGCAGAGGCTTAATTCCAATTCTGTCTCTGGCTATAAACACGCTTTGTTGCGTCTTGTCGTAAATCGCAAAAGCAAAGAAACCATTTATTCTCTCCAGGCATTTTTCACCTTCAAGAATATAGAGATGAAGCAAAACTTCAGTATCACTTTCGGATTTAAGTTTAATTCCCTGACTTAGGACAAATTCCCTGTGTTCCTTGAAATTGAAAAATTCCCCGTTAAAAATTATGGTGTAACGTGAAGAAGAATCATGCATCGGTTGAGATGCCGAGTCACTGGTATCAATGATTGACAACCGCGTATGCCCGAAAGCTATTTTATGGTCACGAAAAATCCCCAGATTGTCAGGCCCCCTGTTTACCAAACAGTTTGTAGCTTCCTCAATCCGGTCTAGTGAAGAAAGGCCTTTATCAGTGAAAGCGATAACACCATTGATTCCACACATATTCCGTACATGAGTATTATAATAGTCAGATTAGATATGAATCACTTCACCGTACGCTGCTGCTACAGCTTCCATGGTTGCCTCGCTCATAGTCGGATGTGGATGCACCGATTTAATAATTTCATGTCCGGTTGTTTCAAGTTTTCTTGCTACAACTACTTCAGCAATCAACTCAGTGACATTCGCGCCTATCATGTGAGCGCCGAGGAACTCGCCATATTTCGCATCAAATATAACCTTCACAAAACCATCAGCATTTCCGGCAGCCTTTGCTTTTCCTGAAGCAGAGAATGGGAATTTGCCAATTTTAATTTCATAGCCGGCTTCAATGGCTGCTTTTTCTGTGTAGCCAACGGAAGCAATCTCCGGTTGGCAATAAGTACAACCGGGAATATTTTTATAGTCAATCGGTTCTACATGCATGCCGGCTATCTTCTCCACACAGGTAATTCCTTCATGTGATGCTACGTGTGCTAAAGCAGGTGTATTGATCACGTCTCCGATGGCATAATAACCAGGCATATTCGACTGGTACCATTCATTGACAACGATCTTTCCTTTGTCTGTAACAATACCGACTTCTTCAAGACCGATATTTTCAATGTTAGAAGTGATACCTACAGCAGAAAGTACGACATCGCATTCCAGTGTCTCTTCCCCTTTTTTTGTTTTAACTTTTACTTTGCAGCCGGCTCCGGAAGTATCAACTGATTCGACAGTGGATTCAAGCATTATTTCTATTCCGGATTTTTTAAATGACCGTGCAAGTTGTTTGCTCACTTCCTCGTCTTCAATTGGAACAACGTTCGGCATAAACTCTACGATGGTTACTTTAGTTCCAAGGCTGTGATAGAAGTAGGCAAATTCAACCCCAATTGCTCCTGATCCTACTACTACCATAGATTTCGGTTGTTTTTCGAGAGTCATAGCCTCCCTGTAACCAATAACTTTCTTGCCATCTTGTTTAAGAGAAGGCAATTCACGTGATCTCGCTCCGGTAGAAATGATAATATTTTTTGAATCGTAAACTGTTTTCTTTCCGTCTGCAGTGGTGACTTCCACTTTTTTACCTGCCTGAATTTTACCGCTTCCGGCAATCACATCAATTTTATTTTTCTTCATTAAAAATTGAACACCTTTGCTCATAGCATCAGCTACTCCACGGGAGCGGCTCACAACAGCAGAGAAATCAACTTCAGCACCTTTTACCTTTATACCATAATCTTGGGCATGAAGTAAGTATTCATATACCTGTGCACTTTTCAATAAAGCTTTTGTTGGAATACAACCCCAGTTCAGACAAACACCTCCTAATTCAGCTTTTTCAATTAAAGCTGTTTTCATTCCGAGCTGTGAAGCACGAATCGCTGCCACATATCCTCCGGGTCCGCTTCCGATTACAATCAAATCATAGTTCATATTTCAATCAAATTAGAAGGCGAATATAAAGATTGTTTATCAATTTGCTTGCTTTTGATTTGAAAGCACTTACTCGTCTTCGATCCTATCAATTCACAATCAAAGGTATATGTGGATTGTCATGGAGCAGGAATTTTATAGATATTTGTGAAAATCTTCCATTTCGGTTAAAGCAAAAACCTGCAGCTATCCTGCAATATTTTATTAAGCACAAAATCTCATTTGGATAGCGTAATTTGGAATTGAATTAAATCGGATCTCTGTATGCACTACAAAATTTCAGCACCACAGCCTACCAGTCACTTCCTGAACATAGAATTGTTGCTCGATATACGCGATGAAACTGAAATGATACTCAGGCTTCCTTCATGGAGGCCGGGGCGATATGAAATTGGAAATTTTGCAAAGAATATAAAAAGTTTTGACGTTCGGGATCAGAGTGGAGCGCTTTTAGCTTTCAGGAAAGTGAGTAAAGATGCCTGGGAGCTCAAACTGAATGGAGCAAAAACTGTCAGCATCCGTTATAACTATTTTGCTGCTAAATTAGACGCCGGCAGCTGCTGGCTGGATGAGGAACAGGTCTATATCAATCCGGTACATTGCCTCTTATACGTTGAGGATCGCATGCATGAGCCTTGTCAGTTGGAACTGCTGGTTCCATCCAGTTATAAAGTTGCAACCTCTCTCAAGGAAAAAGGCCGTTTGAGATTTTTTTCGGAGGATTATCATGAGCTGGTAGATTCCCCGCTAATTGCGAGTGCCAATTTGCTGTATAACAGTTATACTGTCCAGGGAATTCAATTTCATATTTGGTTTCAGGGAAGTGTAAATCCGAATTGGAGAAAAATTCTGAAAGATTTCCAAAGCTTCACAGAAGAGCAATTGAAAGCGTTGGGAACTTTTCCGGTTTCAGAGTATCATTTTCTTGTCCAGGTTTCGCCTATGAAATTGTATCATGGAGTGGAGCATTTGCGATCAACTGTCTTAGCTCTTGGTCCGGGACATCAATTGATGGACCAGCCTCTTTATACAGATTTCGTCGGTGTTGCTTCTCATGAATTGTTTCATGCATGGAATGTTAAAGCAATCAGACCGGCTGATATGTATCCTTACAATTATAGCCGTGAAAATTATTCCAGACTGGGTTTTGTTTATGAAGGAGTCACTACCTATTATGGAGATTTTTTTCTGGCCCGATGCGGAGTGTATTCAGTAGACCAGTTTTTCATTGAAATTGGAAATCGACTTCAAAAACATTTCGATAATTACGGACGCTTTAACCTTTCAGTTGCCGATTCGTCTTTTGATACGTGGCTGGATGGCTATGTTCCGGGAATTCCAAACAGGAAAACTTCAATCTATGATGAAGGTTGCCTCACAGCAATGATGACTGATTTACTTATTCGATCAAAGTCACAAAACAAAAAATCGCTGGATGATGTGATGAAGACCTTATATACTGATTTTGCACTGGCAAAAATTGGCTATACGGAACATGACTACATGGAAGTTGTGAATCAAATGGCAGGGGAGAGCCTGATAGATTTTTTTATGGATTATATTTATGGTACTGAAGATGACGAAAAGTTGTTGAACGAATGTCTGCATACTGTTGGATGTGAATTGCAGCGATCTTCAAACCCAAAGATAACCGAAAGAGATTTTGGATTCAGAATTAAGCAAGAGGATGACAAGGCTTTCGTAAAGGTAATAGCACCGGATTCTCCGGCAGACAAAGCAGGACTAGGAATAGAAGATGAGATAATTGCAGTCAATGAAATCGCCTTGAAAGATAATCTTGACGATCTGATCACACAGTTTTCTGGAAACAAAGTGGTTCTGACAATAATTAATCCCATGAAAAAACTGCGGGATGTAGTTTTGTCCAGAAACAACAAGGAATATTATCCCATTTATAAGATGGCGAAAAAGTCTAACCCATCTCCCGATGAGCAACGTTCATTCAAAGCCTGGATCAAGCAGGATTTCTATCCCTGAATTTCGAGTCAGGAAGAAGCGATCACGGAGATCTCTACATTGACATCTTTCGGCAAACGGCTCACCTGAACGGTTTCACGAGCAGGAGGATTTTCTGAAAAATATTCTCCGTAAATCGTATTTACTTTTGCGAAATCGTTCATGTCTTTCAAAAAGATACTCGTCTTCACAATTGAGCTGAAATTCATTCCTGCCTCTTTAAGAATAGCAGAAATGTTCTTCATCACTTGCCTTGTTTCACTGTCAATATCGGTATTTGTCAATTCACCACTTGCAGGATCGATTGCAATCTGACCAGAAACAAATAATAAATTGCCGGCCTTAACGGCCTGAGAGTAGGGCCCGATAGGTGCAGGGGCATTGGGAGTGTTTATAATAGTTTTCATTTATCTTTGGTTGGATATCTTCGCAAAACAACAAACAAAAAAGTTAACAGGCAATCTTCATCCGAAATTAGATCGAATATTCTCCATGAAAATTCTGCTCATCGATAATTATGATTCGTTTACGTATAACCTTCTTCACTTGTTGGAGCAGTATAAAGATGCAGAAGTGACTGTGCGACGCAATGATGAAATAATTCTCGATGAACTGGAAAATTATGATGCCTTTATTCTGTCACCGGGTCCCGGCTTACCATCTGAATCCGGGAAACTTCTGGAAGTTTCCCGAAGGTGTATTTCCATCGGAAAGGTTTTAGGAGTTTGCTTGGGTCACCAGGCCCTTGCAGAGGTCTATGGAGCGAGATTGAAGAATCTTGACATGGTTTATCATGGTGTTGGGCTGAAAACCAGTATCATGCAAGATGACGATCCTCTGTTTCGAAATCTTCCAAAAATATTGATGACCGGACGATACCATTCCTGGGTAATTGATGCTTCAACCTTACCCCAAGAAATCATCGTTACAGCTAAAGATGAAATGGAGAACATCATGGCAATCAGGCATGTCCGACTGCCTGTTTGGGGAATTCAGTTTCATCCCGAGTCTATTCTTACAGAATATGGTAAGGAGCTCATATTTAACTGGTTGGATGCATGATAGGAATTGAACATTTTGAGAATCTCAGCGTATCTTTCTCATAGTTATAATTAGACTTATGCTCATACTAAAATTTGGTGGCTCTTCCGTTTCTACTGCGAAGCGCGTGAAGGCTGTTGCGGATATTGTCGCATCAATTTACAAGAAAGAAAAAAAATGCGGCGTCGTTTTCTCTGCCTTCGGCGGAGTGACAGATGATTTGATCAATATGTCCAAACTTGCCGCGGCGAGGGATGAAGAGTACTTGGGAAAATTCCATAATATCAGAGAGAGACATGTTTTGGCAATACAGGAACTTGGATTGAAGAAGGACAAGCCTTTGCATGATTTTATCGAAGAAATTTTTGCCGAATTGCACGACATACTGCATGGTGTGTTTCTTGTCAGGGAACTTTCTGCGCGCACCTTGGATTTTATAAGTGGACACGGCGAAATCTTATCGGCAAAAATTATCAGCCACTATTTTAGTTCCGTAAAAATCAAATCGTCATTTCTGGATGCACGAAGTGTTATTGAAACAGATGAAACTTTTGGTTCTGCGAGAGTAAATTTTTCTGCTACCAATAAGGCAATCCGCGAGCATTTTAGAAAATCTGCCTCTGTTGAAGTTATCACCGGTTTTATAGCATCAACGTCTAAAAGAGATATGATTACGCTGGGAAGAGGCGGATCTGATTATACTGCTGCCATATTCGGAGCAGCCTTAGATGCAAAGGAGATTCAAATCTGGACAGACGTGGATGGTGTTATGACCGCTGATCCGCGAAAAGTAAAGAAAGCATTTTCAGTTCCGACCATGACTTACGAAGAAGCCATGGAGATGTCTCATTTCGGTGCAAAAGTAATTCACCCGCCAACAATTCAACCTGCATTGGATAAAGGCATTCCTCTTCGCATTAAAAATACTTTTAATCCGGAGTCTCAGGGGACATTGATATCTACTCATTCAGATGGTAGTGACTTTTTGATCAAGGGCATTTCCTCCATTGATGAAATTTCATTGTTGACATTGCAGGGAACAGGCATGGTTGGAGTTGCAGGAATATCTGCCCGTTTGTTTAACGCTCTTGCTCAATCAAAGGTGAATGTAATTCTCATCACCCAAGGATCTTCAGAGCACACCATAAGTTTTGCCGTGAAGCCTTCTGATGCAATAATCGCCAAAGCTGCCATAGAAGAAACTTTTGCCTTAGAGATCCGTGCTAAACAAATTGAAAAGGTAAGGGTTGAAGAGAAGCTTAGTATTATCGCCGTCATCGGTGAAAATATGAGAAATACGCCCGGTGTCAGCGGAAGGCTATTTCAGTCATTCGGAAAAAACGGAATAAGTGCCGTTGCAACTGCACAGGGCTCCTCCGAATTAAATATCTCGGTTGTAATTCATAGGGCAGATCTTAACAAGGCATTAAATTCTCTGCATCAGGCTTTCTTCTTGTCAGACGTTAAAACACTATCTGTATTTCTTGTTGGAACAGGGCTCATTGGAAAAACGTTGTTAAAACAGATTGAGAGTCATCGTACCTATCTGCGGTCGTCAAGGTCATTGGAGATTCTTGTTGTCGGAATGGCGAACAGTAAGAAAATGATTTTTAATGGAGACGGCTTATCCTTATCCGGCGTGCTTGATCAGTTAAGCAAGTCTCAGGATAAGATGGAGATGCATAAATACATGGAAATGATGGATGCCATGAATCTTCCCCAGAGTGTATTTGTTGATTGTACGTCCAATGAAGAAATTGTAAAGCATTATGCATCAATTTTGGATCACAGTATTTCTATTGTAACGCCAAATAAAATTGCCAATAGTGGAAAGATGTCTTCCTACAGGAATTTGAGAGATATCGCTAAGCGCAGAAATGTGCGAATGTTGTATGAAACAAATGTTGGTGCAGGGCTTCCTGTTATAAATACCCTCACTGATTTATTAACGAGCGGTGACAGAATAATTCGAATTGAAGCAGTGCTATCCGGTACTCTTTCCTTCATATTTAACAACTATAAGAAAGGCGTGGATTTCAGTAAAATTGTTTTGGAAGCGCAGAAGAAAGGGTATACTGAACCTGATCCGAGAATTGATCTCAGTGGAATGGATGTGGCACGAAAACTCTTGATTCTGGCCCGTGAGACAGGAATGGAAATGGAATTAAAGGACATTAATATTCAACAAATTCTTCCACCCTCATGCGTAAAGGCAAAGACCGTCGATCAGTTTTTTGTTGAGTTAGCAAAAAACAACCATGTTTTCGAAGCGATGCGTAAGAGTGCAGAGAAGGAAAATAAGGTTCTTCGATTTATTGCTTCATTAGAAAAAGGCAAGGCTTCGGTTAAACTATTGCAAGTCGATTCTAAACATCCCTTTTATAATCTGGACGGCAGCGATAATATTGTTTCATTTACCACAGAGCGCTATAACGAAAGACCATTGGTCGTTAAAGGCCCGGGAGCAGGAGCGGAGGTTACTGCTGCAGGTGTGTTTGCGGAAATTATCAGTTTAGGAAAATACTTCGAATAGAAATGTATTCGTCAGGAAAATTTTAATGGAGAAATGAAAAACGTCGGAAAAAAAATTACAGTCTTTGCACCCGCTACTGTGGCCAATATGGCTTGTGGTTTCGATGTTATGGGTCTGGCCGTGAATAATCCGGGCGATGAAGTGAGCATGCAATTGAATGACAGCGGAAGGTTGACAATAAAAAGTATTAAAGGCGATAATGGCAAATTGTCACTTGATCCAAAAAAAAACACAGTAACAGTATCTACTTTAAATATGCTGCAGCACCTTGGCAAATCGATAGGTGCTGAAATCAGTCTTCATAAAAAAATGCCTTTAGGGAGTGGGCTCGGTTCGAGTGCCGCAAGTTCTGTAGCAGGTGTTTTTGCGATGAACGAATTACTTGGGCGTCCTTTTAGCAGGAAAGAACTGGTACCTTTCGCCATGGAAGGAGAACGTATTGCTTGTGGTTCTGCGCATGCAGATAATGTTGCTCCATGCATGTTAGGTGGAATTGTGCTTGTCAGATCTTACGATCCACTGGAAATTATTTCTTTACCGGTTCCAAAGAACCTGTTTCTGGTGATTGTTCATCCTCAGGTGGAAGTATTGACCAGGGATTCAAGAGCAGTTCTTCCTAAAAAGATTGAGCTTAAAACAGGGATCAAACAATGGGCAAATACGGCAGCGCTGGTAGCGGGTTTGTACATGTCTGACTATGCCCTCATCGGACGTGCTGTTGAGGATTATGTGGCAGAACCTGCACGGGCTAAACTATTGCCTCATTTTTTAGAGCTAAAAGAAATGGTTTTGAATAATGGAGCACTTGCTTGCAGTATAAGCGGATCCGGTCCCTCTGTTTTTGCCTTGTGTGACAATGAGAAAAAGGCCAGGGCGATCGCAGCAAGAATGAAAAAATTCTATTCAGAAAAGAAAATCGGATCTGAATCATTTGTATCTCCAGTGAATACCAAAGGCGTCCAGGTCAAAGCCTGAATATAATTATCACTTATGAAATTTTATTCTACCAAAAACCGACAAAGTAGTTACACCTTGGAACAGGCCATACTTAAGAGCCTTCCGGATGACAACGGACTCTTTATGCCGGAGAATTTTCCAAAGATGTCACCGGAGTTTTATAGCAATATTTCAAACTATTCTTTTCAGGATATTGCCTCTGAGATTAGTCGGAAATTTTTAAAAGGTGACATCCCCGATGAGATTATTGATAAAATCGCAAGTGAGGCCGTAAATTTTCCGGTGCCTCTCGTTCCTCTAAATGGTAATGCATCAATTCTGGAGTTGTTCCATGGACCAACACTTGCTTTCAAAGATGTTGGCGCCCGTTTCATGGCAAGAGCTATGGCCTGGTTAAACAAAGATAAAAAAGACAAGCTCACAATTTTAGTAGCAACTTCCGGAGATACAGGCAGTGCGGTGGCAAATGGTTTTCTGAATGTTGAAGGTATTGATGTAATAATTTTATATCCATCGGGAAAGGTAAGTGCATTGCAGGAGAAGCAGCTCACAACCTTGGGTGGAAATATTACCGCGCTTGAGATTCAAGGTTCGTTTGATGATTGCCAACTCTTGGTAAAGACTGCATTCCTAGACAAGTCACTTCTTCCAAAATATAGATTGAGTTCTGCAAACAGTATCAATATCGCCCGATTGCTTCCGCAGAGTTTTTATTATGTGGAAGCATATAAACAAGCAGATGGTCGACCTGATATAGTTTTTTCAGTTCCAAGCGGGAACTTTGGAAATCTGACAGCCGGACTTTTTGCTCAGAAAATGGGACTGCCTGTGAAGCATTTCATTGCATCAAATAATGCGAATGATAGTGTTTACAGATATTTGAAAAGTGGTCATTTTGAAGCGAAGGAAACAGTGCCGACAATTTCAAATGCTATGGACGTTGGGAATCCGTCCAACTTTGTCCGAATGCTTGATTTATTCCAAAACTCAAGGGAGGAGATGGCAAAATACATAACTGCATTTTCGTTCTCAGACGAGCAGACTCGTAAGGCAATGCAAAAAATATTCTTGGAAAAATCCTATGTATTAGACCCCCACGGTGCAGTGGCTTATCTGGGTTGGGAAGAATTCATCAAGCAAGAGAAATCAAGCTGCTACGGGATAATTCTCGAGACTGCTCACCCTGCCAAGTTTATCGATGTAGTAGAAGATACACTGGAGGTAGAGGTTTTTTTACCTGATGCATTAAAATTATTGAAAGACAAAGAGATAAGATCAGTTAAATTAAGTAAAAAGTATGATGAATTATATCAGTTTTTAAAGGATAGATAGGCTTAGTTCAAGATTTGTTATCATTTCTTTATTATTATGTAAACTTGTTTTAACTTGCCATGATATATCGGTTGAGATCCAAAATAGATTTAAATCGTCATGCTTGGCAAAATGAAGAAGTCCTTAATTGTTTTTCTAATCCTTTTCATCGTTCCGATTTTATCCAAGGCCACCTCGATTGGCGGATTGATTTCAACAAATACAAGCCTTAATGGAAAGATCAATATTATTTCTGATGTAAACATTGCTTCAGGAGTTACACTCACCTTTGAAGCCGGATCTGCATTAATTTTTGAAGAGGGAATCTGTCTTAGTACACAAAGCGGTGGGCACATCCTATTTAATGGAACTGCAGTTTCAAAAATCACGATCAGTCCCAGGATTCAAGGAACTTTTTTAGGGAAGATCGAAAGTGCCGGTGCCGGGTCAACAATGGAAATGCATTTCGTTCAAATGCATGGAGGGCATATAAATGTTATCACCGGAGCAACTGCCTTGATAGAAGATTCATACATCAGTGATTATTATAAAGGTGACATTCCTATCATTCGAACAGAAGACGCATTAGATTTTCAGATGCGACGTTCTATGGTGAGCAATTACTATGAGCTTAATCTCATAAGTACCTTAACCCTTATTGAAGACTGTGTTTTTCAATTTATGACGGCCGATGGCATCGATCTGGACAATTCACCGGCAGGATGCACCATTCGACGTTCGACAATTCGTTATGGGCGCGGAACCAACATCGATGCAATTGATTTTGGAAAGGTTGATTTTATGGGGAATGGTTCTATTGGTCTAATACAAAACTGTTTGATCCATGACATCTCCGACAAAGGCGTTTCAGTTGGTGAAGGGGCGCAGGAGGTCATTGTAGAGGGAAGTGTCTTCTATAATTGTGGCGCGGGTGTAGCAGTAAAAGACAATTCTCTGGCTCGTATTTACAATAACACCTTTGTTTATAATGATAAAGCTATCGAACTGGTGGAAAAAAATCCCGGTCTTGGTGGCGGTCACGGTTATACCTACAACAATATAATTTGGAATAACGAAGAGTCGTTTTACTTGAATAGTACGTCTACGGTTGAAATCAGATACAGCGATATAGAGGATATGTTAGCTGATTCAATGAATAATAATATCAGTGCCGACCCGATGTTTGTTGATGCTCCTAATTTCAATTTTCATTTGAAAGAACGTTCCCCTGCTATTGGCACAGGATTCATAGGTCAAACTATGGGTGCCATTTTTCCGGTTGGTGCAACTTTTCAGGATGAGGATGCACTTCATTTAGGTTTGCCAAATTCTTTCAGCGTTTATACGATTGGAGATACGGTTACTGTCAACTGGTCAGCTTTGCCTTCAATTCAAACTGTTAAACTATCATTTTCAGATGATGCCGGAACTAGCTGGCAGACCATCGCGACCACTATCAATTCTCAAAATCTTCAATATACTTGGTATGCACCGTCTGTCTATTCCACAAAATGTAAAATCAGAATTGAGTCTGAATCAAACTCAACTATATTTTCTGAGAATTATTTAGCTTTTACAATTTCTCCGGCTCTGACTGATTCATTCAGCCCTGGATTTTCACTCGCTGCAGGTTATTATAATTCGGAACAATTACTGAGTCTTAATGCTGAACCGGGCGACATCATTTATTATACATTGGACGGAACTGAACCAACAGATCAAAGTATGGTTTACAGTAGCCCTATTCATTTGGATTTTGATTCAATTCCTGCAGGACAACCTGAACAACGAATAACAGCTTTTCAAGGACCTCATCAACCATACTCCTATATTCGGACAGCTCCGACATCGCAAATCGGTCCCAACCCGACCTTTTGGTATATACCTTCCGGAACTATTTTTAAAGCGTCTGTAGTGAATGCAAAGGTCTATAGGCTCGGAGTGGGTCTGGGGCCAACGATAACTAGAAGTTACTTTATTGATCCACGGATGTTGAGTAACCGCTATACGCTTCCTGTTCTTTCATTGGTTTCGGATCCGAAAAACCTCTTTGATTATTATTCCGGAATATATATTCCCGGTGTTGACTTTACCGGATATTCATTCACAGGAAATTATGAACGCAAGGGGAGGGCATCAGAAATGCCGGCACACATTGAATATTTCAATACGGATGGAAGACAAGAGTTTTCAAAAAATATTGGATTTCGTATTCGGGGAGAATGGATTCGGAGTACAGGACAAAAAGCATTGACCATTTATGCAAGATCAGAATACGATGTAAACAATGAATTCAAGTATGAATTATTTCCCGGTCTAACCAAGCCCGGAACACATACCATCCAGACTAAATATAAAAGATTCATTCTAAGAAATGCCGGAAATGAGTGGGGATATCAGGTCAATTCAATGTGCCGGGATATGCTCACGCAAAGTCTCTTCGATCGACTGGATGTAAAGTATCAGGCCGGTAATTCTTGCGTGGTATTTTTGAATGGTGAATACTGGGGAATACAAAATATACGGGAGCTAAACGATAAGAGAGGACTGGAATTTTCTTATGGTGTCGAACCTGACAGTATTATTATGATGGAGGATAATTTGAATGGGCCTTTCCAGCTGGTTGAAGGAAATGACGCCGATGTGTTGCAGTATCATGCAATGCGTGATTTTATTCTCCAAAATGATCTTTCCATTCCGCAGAATTATGAGCAGGCATCCGATATGATTGATGTTGAAAATTTTACTGACTATTGGATTGCCACTATTTATTCTAATAAAAAGAATACAGATCATAACACCTCCTATTGGAAATATAGAAATGGTCAACCCGGACAGGGAATAAGAGACGTATTTGATGGAAGATGGAGATGGATGGCCAATGATTTTGACAATGGTTTTAATGATGCATCCTATAATAATTTGACATGGATGATCTATGTGATGTCTGATTCATTATTGAAAAGAATGATCACTTCGCCGGTCTTTTATCAAACATTCCTCAGCAGATTTGCAGATCTCCTGAATTCATCCTTTAGCACCTCACACGTGTTGAAACGTATTGATTATTTTCAGCAGATCTTAGAACCTGAAATGCCCGAACATATTGCCCGATGGAGAACACCTTCTGACATGGCAAATTGGGAAGTTGCCATGAATAATTTCAGGACTTTTGCTGAGGATCGGCCGGCCTACCAAATTGATCAAATCAAATCCTGGTTCGGTATTCCAAATGCATTTAAACTCGGCGTAGATTTAAATGATCAGATCATGGGCAGTATTCAGGTAAATTCACTCAGAATTAATCCAGCTTTACCCGGCGTCAATAGTTCCGTTTATCCTTGGTCCGGAACATATTTTGAAAATATTCCTGTGAGCATTACTGCATACCCTTATTCAGGATATCGTTTTGTTAAATGGTTGGAAACAGGAGAAGCCACTGCAACAATTACAGTGAATTTGCAGGGGGATATGACTCGTACTGCAGTTTTTGAATTGGATCCAACGCAACTTCTTTCAAAAAATGAATTTTATCCAAACCCTGTTGTTGGAAATGAAATTCATTTGATTACTCGATCGATTGTAAGCATATTTGATATGGCAGGTAAAGAAGTCATCCATTCTGATCTGCCTGTAGTTTCTATAAATGTTTCATCCTTGCAGAAGGGTGTGTACATGGTTCGTTTGAATGGAGGAGAGGGTATTCGTTTTGTAAAGCTCTAAGGATTGCATTTTTCAATTTCCTCTAATTAAAGCCGTCAGTCTTTAGGCCAAACTCTGGTTTGGCAAATTTATCGTATCTTTGTAACAATATTAATTTGGGGCTGACAGGAATTGACAGCTTGTGAAATTGATAAGTAAGCATGCCGAGCGCGGTTAGCATTCTCGTAAAACAATGCTTTCAACAGCCTATCTGGCAACACTGACTACGCGTTAGCCGCTTAATCTAGGATTAATCCGCTGACTATCCCGAGGAGACCTGCTTACCCGTTTTCTCAACAGGGGTATCATATGGTAAGTGCTTTACAACAGGGTTCTGATGTTGTACGTAAGTCCACTTGAACTACGCTTTTAGGTAGCGCGTGTTACGCAGCCTGAGTGCCGACAATCAACTAACACTAAGCATGTAGAAAGTTTATTGATTGCTTGTCTGGACGCGGGTTCAAATCCCGCCAGCTCCACATCGATGCGCAAGATTTCTTGTGCATTTTTTTGTAGTCTTATTTTGGAATCTTGACTCAAAAGCGTGTTATAATGATGTAGGTATACCTGCATCATTTTTTTTAATGTTTAGCAGTACCTTGACCATCTTTCGGTTAAACTAAGTTAAACTTTTTGTCTGGACATTTTCTATGATAATTCTTCTGATTTCTGTTGATACATTAGTATTCCCGATTTTGAAATCTCTTAAGAAACATGAAAAAATCACTTATCCTTCTGGTCATTTTTAGCTGTTCCGGAGTTTGTTCTGCACAAAACAATTTTCAAAAAGCTTATGGAGGAATTGAAGACGATGATGCTAAACGCATTTGCCGAACTTCAGACGGGAATTTTCTGGTTGCAGGGTCTACACTCAGCTATGGAGTAGGCGCAACCGATGCATATATTATGAAAGTGGATGAAGACGGAACTGTTCTATGGGCTCAAACTTATGGTGATGCAGATGATAATTATTTTGAATGGGCTGAAGAAACAGATGATCATGGATTTATCCTTTGTGGGTACACCTTTTCTGTCGTTAAACAGAATTTTAAAATTATTCTTTTGAAATTGGATAGCGTAGGGCAAATAGAGTGGCAAAATCAGATTGTCATGTCGTCGGTGGCACGCGCTTATTGTATTCGTCAGACATTTGATGGTGGCTTCATTCTCTGCGGTGAAGAAGATAGTTCGGCGATTGACGGAAGTTTATTATTAATTAAATTAGATAATCTTGGAAACTTGAAGTGGAACTAATCATTTGGAATTCCTGACAATGCAGATGTTGGTCATTACGTTATAGAAACAATTGACAGTGGATTTGCTATTCGTGGACAATCACGTTATGGGTTGTATTTTAGCTATGCTACAGTACTCAAAACTGATAAGCAAGGCAATATGCAATGGAATAGGAACTATTATCATTTAAACTCATCATCGGATAGAAGTTATTCTTTCCGAATTTTAGAATTGGCAAATGGCAATTTTATACTTGCAGGGTCCAGTTTTATTGTAGGCCAATTTGTAAGTAGTGCCCATGTTTTTAGAATGGATTCTTCCGGCAACGTTTTGTGGTCCAAGCTATATTCAACGGGAGCCGGAGACGCATCACATGACATTGTTGAGACGGAAGACGGAAGTGGTTTTCTCATTTGCGGGTATAGTCAAAGCCCTCTCACAGGTACTTCTAATGGACTTGTATTGAAGCTTGATCAAAATGGAAATCAACTTTGGAATGAATCTTATGGTAATGATTCAATTGACACCTATTTTTATTCCTGTGTTCAGAAAGATGGAAATAAAGTGTTTTTAGCCGGAAATACTTATTCATATGGAGCTGGTGCTCAAGATATTTTTGTAGCCCGCAGAGATACTACCGAATTCTCTAATGACTGTACTACAAATACAAGATCGTTTTCGACCCTTAATTATTCACTGGCAGATAATGGCCCGCTAAGTTATTATCCTCTTTCATTGGCATTAACTCCTCTAAATTATGCCACTTCGACAGGCGTATTAGCCTCAACCGTATGTCTGGGAACAAGCATCCCGAGTATAATTCATCAATCCGGAATTAATATTTATCCGAACCCGGGAAAAAATGTTTTGAACGTTGATAATTCTCCCGGGCTATTCCTCACTACCATAAATATTTATGATGTGCTTGGTAAATTGATTTTAACTTATCCATGTAACTCCATCCTTTCACGAATAGAACTCAATTTACCTGAGCTTCATAAAGGTGTTTACTTTGTAAAAATCGGATCCAACCAAGGTGTCGAGACGAAGACATATTTGGTTGACTAGCATCAACCTTATCTGTCTGGCGAAATTGAACTCAATTGCGAATGGAATCGGGGGAGCGAATTCTTGACTTAGTAAACTAAAAAAAAACTCCTCAGATTTACTGAAGAGTCTTTTTTCTATAGTTTATTTTTAGAAAATTAATTCAGGCTAGGGTCTTCCGGAAAATTTGCAAGGATAGCATATTGACTTCCCATGGTGCGCAAAACTTGTCCCCAAAGTTCTTCAGGTTGTGTGGAGAATGCAAAATCTTTTTTGCAGTTGGATACAATCCAGGTGCGACCTTTTAATTCATCTTCCAATTGCTGAGGTTCCCATCCACTATATCCTGCGAAGAATCTTATTTCTTCTTTGTCGATTTGATTGGTATCGATCAGAAGTTTCAGCATTTCAAGACTTCCTCCCCAATATATCCCCGGCAGGATTTTTTTGCTGCCTTCGAGTTTATCACCCAGGGTATGAAGAAAGTGTATGGTATCCGTTTGTACAGGTCCACCAAAGTATAATGGCATTTCAAAAGGAGGGAAGTCCTCTAATGCATCATTTAAATTGAGGTCTGTAGGTTTGTTCAGAATAAAGCCCACGCTTCCCTCGCTACCATGTTCTCCAAGAAGAATCACAGATCGTTTAAAATAGGAATCCAGCAGGAATGGTTCTGAAACCAATATTTTGCCAACTTCCGGCTCAAGATGTACAGATCGTCTCATGTCTCATGTTTTCCGGGTTCTTCCCTTCATATTTCGGCTTTACATACCGCTATATGAAACGCTGAACTCCTGTGTTTGTTTATATTGTTTTTTACCTTTATCAGGACACATTGTTATCCAATAATCTCTCCAAAACTTACAAATTTCTGTTCTGTGATGATGTCGTTATTTAGACAAATAGGGCTGATTGTAAGTCATTTTGGATCATTTTGAGTCAGATTACCCTGACATCTTTCAGAATGCTTAATTTTACCATCCTAAAGTTGAATTTGAATCAATTCTTCAAGACTAAAAAACATTAAATCCTTCCTGATATTTCACTATGAGCAAGTTGCGACAAACGATTAAAAGCCTTCGAACCGATTTTTTTTCGATACCCTTCGATGAAAAAATGGTGTCAACCAATCCTATTAAACAATTTGAAAAATGGATGCAGGATGCTATTCAGGCAGAGGTGGAAGAGCCAAATGCCATGACACTGGCAACGGTCGACAAGAAAGGTCAACCGGATGCAAGGGTTGTATTGCTGCGCGATGTCACTTCCGCAGGCTTTTCTTTTTTTACTAATTATCAGAGTAAAAAAGGAAGAGATATGGCATCAAATAAAAAGGTTTGCTTGAATTTTTACTGGACTGAATTGGGCCGGCAGGTTCGGATTCTGGGAAGCATTGAAAAGCTGCCTGTGGCTCAATCCAATGCATATTTTCATTCGCGACCTAGAGAAAGCCAGTTGGGTGCTTGGGCTTCTCATCAAAGTGAAGATTTGCCTGAAAGAGAATTATTGCTTGAACGTCTGAGACAAATAGAAGTAAAATATAAAAATAAAAAGGTGCCTAGACCTCCTCATTGGGGCGGCTACAGAGTGAAACCTATACATATTGAGTTCTGGCAAGGTCGTCAAAGCCGATTGCACGACAGAGTTGCTTACAGAAAAATGAAAAGCTCTAAATGGAAGATCATTCGATTAAATCCATAAAGAAATAATCCCTGTTCCGAAAACAATCGGGCGAGGAAATTGTATTCTAATGCGTCCCTTCGATGCATTTCCAAAAAACGTATGAATTCACGAATCCTTATTCTTGTTCTGGTATTATTGGCTATTGACCTCTATGTTTTTCAGGGAGTTCGTTTCCTGATGAATAGTAAGTCAGTCCAATTCCAACGAACGCTTAGCATTATTTTTTGGCTGATCACTTTTCTTTCAGTTTCAACTATCGTAGTCGGACAGTTTATTGATTGGCACACTTGGCCAAAATTTGTTCGCACCTTTTCATTTTCACTCATTGTGATAATTTATCTCTCCAAAGTATTTGTATTGGTGTTCTTATTGATGGACGATGTGGTACGCATGTTCAGGTGGGCAGGTATATGGACAGGACGTCAAATAAATTCAACTTCTTCTGATACGGCTGTTGCACCAATTCGTGTTTCACGTCTTGATTTTTTGGTCAAGCTTGGATTTTTAGTCGGATCAATTCCATTCTTTTCAATGATCTATGGAATGATTGGAGGAGCCTACGATTACAAAGTCAGAAAAGTAAAATTAAGTTTCCCCAATCTTCCTGATAGTTTTAAAGGCTTTCGATTTGTTCAGATATCGGATTTACATACGGGAAGTTTTCTTGGAACAGAACATCTAAAAACAGCCGTTGAATTGGTTATGGCAGAAAATCCTGATGCAATTTTTATTACAGGAGATCTTGTGAATGACAAGCACACCGAAGCACTCCCTTTCAGAGAAATATTCTCATCGCTTAAAGCACCACAGGGCGTTCATTCAATTTTTGGGAACCACGACTACGGGGATTATTTTCGATGGGATAGCATAGAAGAAAAAATTGCCAACCTTGAAGGCTTAAAAAAATTTCAAAAGGACATCGGGTGGAATCTTTTATTGAATGATCATACCTATCTTGAAAAGGATGGACAAAAGATCGGATTAATTGGCGTGGAAAACTGGAGTTCCAGAATGAATTTTCAGAAGTATGGCGATATGAAAACTTCTACAAGAAACATGGCTCCTGCTGACTTCAACATTCTGCTTTCGCATGACCCCTCACATTGGGATGCCGAGGTAACCGACAAATATAAATATGTTGACATAACCCTTTCAGGCCATACTCACGGAATGCAATTTGGAATTGAGATCCCCGGTTTTAAATGGAGTCCTGTTCAATATGTGTACAAGCAATGGGCAGATCTCTATCAGAAAGGAAATCAGTATTTATATGTGAATAGGGGGCTTGGATTCCTTGCTTACCCGGGTAGAGTAGGTATCTTGCCGGAGATTACCGTTTTTGAATTAAACAAATCCTGATTTAGATTATGTTGTCCAAACAACAGACAAAAAATATTATAGCACTTCAGCAAAAAAAAGTTCGGAGAAACGAAAAATTATTTCTTGTTGAAGGTGAGAAAACGGTGGAAGACCTTCTCTTATCTGATTGGAAGATCAGACTGCTTTGTACAACTGACAGCATAAGTCAGGAACTGAAAGATCTTATTACGAACAATTATTCAGGTGAACATATTGAAGTGAGTTCGGATGACATGGATAAGATCAGTCCTCAAACAGCACCTCAGGGTGTATTGGCTGTTGTTCATCAGAAGGAACAACGTTTCGATATCAGCGAGTTTAAAAATCAACTGGTGCTCGTGTTGGACGATGTTCAGGATCCCGGTAATTTGGGAACAATCATTCGCATCGCCGATTGGTTTGGTATAAGCAACATTGTTTGCTCTTTGAAGACAGCAGAGTGTTACAACCCAAAAGTTGTACAGGCAAGTATGGGATCCTTGTTCAGGACAGCAATTCATTACCTGGATTTAGAAGAACTCTTTCAACTGAACGTGGAGACAATTAATATTCCGGTCTATGGCACGCTTATGAAAGGGGAGAATGTGTTCAATGCAGATTTAAAGTCCAGTGCATTTCTTATCATGGGGAATGAGTCTGCAGGTATATCAGACTTGGCTAAGACATATATAAACAAGCCGATTAACATTCCTTCTTTTGCTGTATCAGTTGACAAGCGACCGGATTCTTTAAATGTTGCGATTGCGGCAGGAATAGTTTGTGCGGAATTTAGGCGCAGAAAAATCAATGCCTGAGGCATATGGTGATGCTTGTTGATTGGAAAATGTAACCTGACCTAAGAAAGATGCGCTGCCTATCAAACAAGCAAATCACAACACAGGAGCAGCCATCCCATTTTTCCCAACCTTATCTTTAAAAAAGTCCTGCATAATTATTGCATCTTTTTCAAGTTCGCCACAGGGATAAAAAGGTTTATCAAAAAATACAGTTTTTCTTTTGTAATCAATTCCGGCCATCACAATCGGAATTTTAGCTTTTGATGCAATAAAATAGAAGCCCGTTTTCCAGCGCTGAACTTTCTTTCTTGTTCCTTCCGGTGCGATGGCGACAACAAAATGATCTTCCTTCTCAATTATTTTCACGACTTCATCGACCATATTGGTTGATTTGCTTCTGTCAACAGGAAATCCTCCAAGCCTTTTAAACAGCCAGCCTAAATGCGAATCGAACAATTCTTTTTTGCCCAAAAAGTTAGACTTAAACTGCATAATACTTCTTACTGCTACACCAATAGGGAAGTCCCAGTTGCTTGTATGAGGCGCGACAACAATGATGTACTTATTTAAATTGCGTGGAACATCTCCGGAAACTTTCCAGCCTAAAATTTTAAAAACCAGTTTGAAAATAAATCTCATAGATAGAGTCAAATTTATCTCAATGAATCATGACAATATACAAAATCAAGTCAAGATCTTCCAACATGGACCGCATACTATAATATTTTCACAACGATTGAGAGGCAGCTTCCGCACATCTCTCACCATCCATGGCTGCAGATACAATTCCTCCGGCATATCCGGCTCCTTCTGCACAGGGGTACAGTCCTTTAATTTCAGGATGTTGAAGACTTTCCTTGTCACGAGGAATTCTGACAGGCGAAGAAGTCCTTGATTCAGTCGCGACCAGTATTGCCTCATTTGTATAATACGGTTTCATTTTTTTTCCGAAATCCCTTAAGCCGCTGCGAAGAGCGGAGCTAACAGCGTTGGGAAGTATTTCTTCCAGTTTTACTGAATTTATTCCGGGAATATAGGAGCACAGAGGCAGGGTAGAGGAGAATTTATTTTCTACAAAATCGATCAGTCTTTGAGCAGGCGCGACCAATTTTCCGCCGCCCGCAAGAAAGGATTTGTGTTCAACAGATTCCTGAAATCGCAGAGCTGATAAGTTGCCGTGCTCTGCGAAGGGAAGAAAATCTTTTTCACCTACACTCACTACCATTCCTGAATTGGCAAATGGATTGTTTCTTTTGGAAGGCGACCAGCCATTAACTACTATTTCATTACTATTAGTTGAGGCAGGTGCAATAATGCCACCCGGACACATACAGAAGGAATAAACGCCACGGTCTCCGACTTGTGTTGCCAGTGAATAGCTTGCCGGAGGAAGGAACTGATTTCTGCTTTCACAATGGTATTGCACGGAATCAATAATAGCTTGTGGATGTTCTACTCTTACTCCTAATGCAAATGCTTTTCTTTCAATCTTGATTTTTTTTCTGTTGAGCAATTCAAAAATATCTCTGGCTGAATGTCCCGTAGCAAGAATCAAATTCTTTGACCTGAATTCTTTTTCTTCACCTGTATTTACATCCGAAGTAATCACCCCATTTATTTCGTTGTTGCTGAGAATTAAATCGATCATTCTCGTTTCAAAATGAATCTCGGCGCCCGCCATTAATATTCGTTCGCGGATAGCTTCAACAAGCTTGGGAAGTTTATTGGTTCCGATATGCGGATGGGCATCAACAAGAATATCAGGATTTGCTCCGTGTTGTACAAGAATTGATAGTATTCTTCGGATATCGCCTCTTTTACCTGATCGGGTATAAAGTTTGCCATCTGAATAGGTTCCTGCACCTCCTTCACCGAAGCAATAATTTGAATCGGGATCAACTATCCCTTCTTTGTTTATTGCAGCAAGATCTCTGCGCCTTTTACGCACATCTTTTCCCCGTTCAATAACAATGGGCTTCAAACCAAGTTCTATAAGCCGGAGTGCTGCAAACATACCTGCAGGGCCAAAACCGATGATCAGGACTGCTGGTTTAGTGCTGACATCATTTTCAAAATGAAAAAGGTTTTCCGGCTGTGTTTTTAAAGGAGCTTTCTCGTCAATGAAAACTTCAACCAAAAGTCGTATGCGAACTATTTTGGATCTTGCGTCAATGGAACGCTTGAGGATATTGAGGTGGAGAAGACGGGAAAGAGGAAGATTTAATTCTTCGGATGCTTTCTTTAAAACTTTCGTCTTGTCTGCCGCCTCTTCAGGAAGAAGGACAAGTTCGAGTTGTTTAATCATTGCTGGTAATTTGAAACTGAATTCAGAATCTATTCAAAGGTAAAGGAAATGAGGAATACTTTCGATTTCAGTCCTGTTAGCGGACTCGCATAAGGTGTATTTTCTTTAACCAATAAATTATTCAAGCCATTGAACATTTTTATCTCCGGAGAAAACTTGAAATAGCTCATATAAAAATCGAAACCAAATCCAATTTCATAGCCATAATCCCTCTTCTCCAACTTGACGATGTCTTTGTCTTTATTGAGCACCTTTGCCTGTGAAACCATGTCGATGGCATATCTTCCACCGGCCAGAACATATACTCGGTAATTATTTATTCTGACTGATTTGAATTTAATATCAACAGGAAATTCAAGGTAGGTGGACTCGATACTTTTTATTACTACGTCACCACTATTGCCTGAATAGAAAAAATTGTATTCAAGATTTCTTTGTACAAATGAAAGGGCCGGAATAAAACGAAGGTCCCAATGCTCTCCGAGTCTAAGATTACTAACTATACCCAGATTAAGACCCATTACACCTTTTGGTTCAACAGAGTAAATGGAGTCAAGACTGTTGAAATTTCCAACTTTGTTGACTCTGAAATTGCTACTATTTAGTCCCAGTGTAAAGCCAAAATGAATTCGTTGCTTATCATATTTTGGGAGATTAATAGGAACTCTGTTTAACTGAGCATAGCTGTTTGAAAAAACAAAAAACAGGAAAGCGAGTGCCAACAGTTTCTTGAAGCGAAGGACTTTTGTTTTAACTATATGTTGGGAGTTGATAGTCAATTTTATTTTCTTCCTGTATAAATGGTGACTACACCGAAGGTTAGAGGTTGGATTTTCACGTCCTTATAGCCGGTTTTCCGGAGAATAGTTGCAAAATTCTCTCCTTCCGGGAAGGCTTCAACAGATTTATTCAAATAGGTATAAGCAATTGGATCTTTAGAAATCATATTTCCCAGCCAAGGGCATACCCTTGAGGAGTAGAAGGAGTATAGCGTCTGGATGATGGAATTTTTTGGTTTGGAAAACTCAAGAATAACAGCCTTTGCTCCGGGCTTGAGTACACGCAGCATTTCAGAAAGTCCTTTTTCAAGATTCTCAAAGTTTCTTACTCCAAATCCAACGGTGATAGCGTCGAATTTATTGTCCTCAAAAATTAAATTCTCTGAATCTGACTCGATAAGTTCGATTTTTTCCTGTAGTTTTTTCTTGCGTAATTTTTCTCTACCGATCTTCAGCATATCCTCAGATATATCGATTCCGTAAACTTTAAGTGGATTGAGTCTGAGGCTGGAGATAGCCAAATCTGCAGTCCCACTCGCCACATCCAAGATCAATCGAGGTTTATCTTCTTTTAATTGGGCAACGGTTTTTCTCCTCCAATATTTGTCGACACCGAAAGAAAGAAAATGATTCAGGAAATCGTAACGCCATGCAATGCTGTTAAACATTTTGGCGACTTGCTGTTTTTTATTCAGCTTGCTATCCTGGTAAGGAGTAACCGATTCCGACATCATTAAATAAGTTTCAAATGGTTTGCCTCGGCGAGAAGTTGTTCTTTTTCAACAGGCACAACACCAACTTTTTCGCAAACCAACCCTCCTGCAAGATTAGCAAGGGTAGCCATTTTAACCGAACTGGTTTTGGCAGCAAGACATAAGGCTGCAACTCCGATAACTGTATCTCCGGCTCCGGACACATCGGCAATATTTCGAATGTGCGCCGGAATCAATTCTTCATGTTTACCATCTACCAATAAAACGCCGCGTTCAGATAAGGTCAGTAATACAATTTCAAGATTGTGATCCTTCCGAATCTTTTGAACGGCTGCAATAATTTCTTTGAGATTGCCTTTTTCAAGGTCGAGTTTCATTCCTTCACGGAGTTCCTTCAGGTTTGGTTTGAAGAGACTAATATTTTTGTAATGATTGAAGTTCCTTTTCTTCGGGTCAACAGCTATTGGAATTTTATGCTTCTGTGCAATTTTCACAACCTGCTCAATAAGTTGTTTGGATATTACGCCTTTGTCATAATCTTCCATGACTATAACATCAACATCATTTTTTTCAAGAATGTTACTTATGCGGTCCAGCAAGCGTTTACGGTCTGCAACAGAAATATCTTCGTCGCGTTCTTCGTCTACCCTCAGCATCTGGTAGTTGTTCCCAATCACTCTCGTCTTACGCGTAGTTGGGCGCTCCGGACTTTGAACTAATCCATCCGCAGTCATTTTCATTTGCTGAAGTATCTCAATGAAGGTGCGACCGTTCAAATCATTTCCGATAACAGAGCAAAGTATTGGATTTGCGCCTAAGGATTGAATGTTAATGGCAACATTAGCGGCGCCTCCCAGACGGTTTTCTCTTTTAGTAACTGATACAATGGGAACCGGTGCTTCAGGTGAAATTCTGTCAACTTTTCCCCAGAGGTAAGCATCGATCATAACGTCCCCGATGATGAGGACGTTCAGCTTCTTGAAATCTTCAAATAGCTGTGAAGTTGATTTTATTTTTGACTTGGCCAAGATTGTTAAATTTTAAATTCATTCAGAAAAATATAAGAATGAACAGACGAATTATTTTAATTCACCGAGTGCAATTTTAATTCGCTCCATTGCTTCCTTTAGTTTTTCATCGGCCGCTGCATATGAAATACGTATATAGGCAGGCGCCCCGAAAGCGTCTCCGGTTACTGTACTTACATGGGCTTTGTGGAGGAGATACATACAAAGGTCCTTTGCATTATTAATTACAGTGTCAGCATTTTTTTTGCCGAAGTATGAACTCACATCCGGAAACACATAAAAGGCTCCCTTAGGTTCATTCACAATTAATCCCGGAATTTCTTTGAGCAATTTGATGACAAGGTTTCTTCTTCTGAGGAAAGCTTGTTGCATTTCAATGGTGGGTTTATTGAAAACGCCAAGTGCTGCCTCTGCAGCTTTTTGAGAAATGGATGAAGCAGCTGAAGTAAATTGCCCTTGAATCTTATCGCAGGCAGCAGCAATAAATTTTGGAGCGCCGATATAGCCAATGCGCCATCCGGTCATGGCATAACCTTTTGACACTCCATTTACAATAATTACCCGGTCCTTTATTTCTTCAAACTGCGCAATGCTTTCGTGTTTGTCGAGGAAATTAATATGTTCATATATTTCATCAGACAAAATATATACCTGAGGATGTTTCGCAAAGACTTTAGCAAAAGCTTGTAGTTCATCCTTTGTATAGACGCTACCTGAAGGATTACAAGGGGAAGAAAAAATAAACAGTTTGCTTTTAGGAGTGATCGCTTTCTCCAATTGCTCAGGACTGATTTTAAAATCAGTATTTATCGTTGACTGAACCGAAACTGTTACACCTTCTGCCAGCTTTACAATTTCTATATAACTAACCCAATAGGGTAGAGGTATTATCACTTCATCACCGGGATCCACAAGGCTCAACACAACATTTGCAATGGATTGCTTTGCTCCGGTAGACACAACAACCTGATCAGGGGCTATGTCCAGATTGTTTTCTCTCCTGAACTTTTCAGATATCGCTGTACGCAATTCAGCATAACCTGAAATGGGCGGATAAAAAGTGAAGCCATCGTCAATTGCTTTTTTTGCCGCTGTTCGAATATGTTCAGGCGTTATAAAATCGGGTTCGCCTAAGCTGAGGTTAATAATATCAAAACCTTTTGCAGTCAATTCTCTGCTGAGTTTCGACATTCCTATTGTTTGGCTCTCAGCAAGCGTATCGAGTCTTTTTGACAATTGTTTTTGTTCCATAAGAAGGCTGCAAACCTAAAGATTCCCTTCGAATAGGCCAAGAATGAAGCCCAAGTATTTAGCTTGAATTTTCATGAGGATTTAATTCCGGGGATCATGATAAATGCTTGATTCTGGCGAGTCTAACTGTAAAAGAGTAATTCACGATCGGTTGGACCGTCTTATTCAGAATGACCAGAACATTGTTTCATGCTATTTGTTTAAAAGTTGATTCGCAAAAATGAACTTCCACAGCTAAGGTAGAATTTTAGTATTCTTAGCTAAAACGATAATTCTCCGTTAAATTGCCTTGTCTGAAGATTTATTTTTATTTTCTTGCAAGCCAATCCACCGATTTTGGCAGAAAAATCGATTTTGGCACGAAAGTGGACTCATTAGACTGCAATCAAAATCTGGAATATTTCTGCCAGAATGTCGTTATTAACCCTTGAACTTTCCCTGAATTATGAGTGATAATAATCTCCTTAACCCTTTAGATCTCAGTAATATCATTGATGATGATTCTGAATTTATCCCCTTGCTTTCGCAAGAGGACGAAGATCAGATGAATCAACAGGATGTGCCGGACGTTCTATCAATTTTACCTCTGCGAAACACGGTCCTTTTCCCCGGTGTAGTAATTCCTATCACTGTAGGTCGTGACAAATCCATCAATCTCATCAAAGACGCCTATAAGGGTGATAAAATTATTGGAGTCGTAGCACAAAAAGATGTTGCTATTGAAGATCCAAGCTTTGAAGAATTGAACTCTGTTGGTACGGTTGCAAGTGTCTTGAAAATGTTACGGATGCCTGATGGGAATACTACCATTATCATCCAGGGTAAACGAAGATTTCGCCTTGATAAATGTGTGCAGACGGAGCCCTACATCAGATGCAGCGTGAAACCATTTCCTGAAACTAAAGGCAGCATTCAGGACAAGGAATTTATGGCAACGGTTGCTTCGTTAAAAGATCTTGCATTACAGATTATTCAGCATTCACCAAACATTCCGTCTGATGCTGCTTTTGCAATTCGCAATATAGAGAGTCAGACTTTCCTTATCAATTTCATTTCATCCAATATGAATATGGATGTGAGCACCAAACAAGAGTTGCTTGAAATTGAAGATCACAAAAAGCGTGCAACTAAAGTTCTCAGTTTATTAACGAAAGAGTTGCAGATGCTTGAGCTGAAGAACCAGATTCAGAGCAAGGTTCGCACCGACATCGATAAACAACAGAGAGAGTACTTTCTCAATCAACAGCTAAGAACAATTCAGGAAGAGTTGGGAGGATCAACACCTGATCGCGAAGTTGCCGAACTGCGTGAACGAGCAAAGACTAAAAAATGGAGTAAAGATGTTGCGGAAATTTTCCAAAAAGAATGTGACCGCATTTCAAGAATGAATCCTGCGGCGGCGGAGTATTCAGTAATATTAAATTATCTCGAGTTATTGCTCGACCTTCCCTGGAATGAGTTTACCAATGATAATTTTGATCTGAAACACGCTCAGAAAATTTTAGATAAGGACCATTATGGTCTGGAGAAAGTTAAGGCAAGAATTTTGGAATATCTCGCAGTTCTCAAACTCAAGCGCGATATGAAATCCCCGATCATGTGCTTGTATGGCCCTCCGGGAGTTGGAAAAACATCTCTCGGAAAATCTATTGCCAAAGCATTGGGAAGAAAATATGTGCGTATGTCTTTAGGCGGATTAAGAGATGAAGCTGAAATCAGAGGGCATCGTAAAACATACATTGGTGCAATGCCGGGCCGCATTATTCAAAATCTGAAGAAGTCCAAATCCAGCAATCCGGTTTTTGTTCTTGATGAGGTTGATAAACTTGGAAATGATTTTCACGGTGACCCCTCATCAGCTTTATTGGAAGTATTGGATCCGGAACAAAACAACACCTTCTATGATAATTACGTGGAGATAGACTATGATCTTTCTAATGTATTATTCATTGCTACAGCTAATTCCTTAAGCCGCGTACAACCGGCTCTCATGGATAGAATGGAGATTATCGAAATCAACGGGTACACGTTGGAAGAAAAAACGCAGATTGCCATAAAGCACCTGATGCCAAAGCAACTGGAGGCGCACGGCGTAAAGAAAGATCAGATTAAAATTTCCGCAAAGCTCATTGAATATATTATTGAGAATTATACACGGGAGTCAGGCGTGCGTGGACTTGAAAAGAAACTTGCGTCGGTCGTTCGTGGTGTGGCAAAGCAAATAGCCATGGAGGAAAAGTATAATCCGGTGCTTGTGGAGGAAGATATTCACCGAATCCTTGGAGCAACCATTTTTCACTCCGATAAAAAACAAAGTAATGAAGTTGCAGGCGTTGTTACGGGACTGGCCTGGACCGCAGTTGGTGGTGATATACTCTTCGTTGAAGCCAGTATCAGCAGGGGAAAGGGCAAACTTACTTTAACAGGTAATTTAGGGGATGTGATGAAAGAGTCTGCTGTGATCGCTTTGGCGTATCTAAAAGCTCATGCTCATGAATTGAATCTGGATTATCGCGTATTTGATCAATGGGATATTCATATTCACGTTCCTGAAGGTGCAACTCCAAAAGACGGTCCTTCGGCAGGGGTAACTATGTTAACGGCGCTTGCTTCTGCATTCACGCAACGAAAAGTTAA
>Ga0154020_10001448_pt1 | contig 29293 bp, 18 predicted proteins | sample Klosneuvirus_201_FD_109709 | JGI IMG/M metagenome (GOLD analysis project Ga0154020, IMG submission 109709) | Active sludge microbial communities from wastewater, Klosterneuburg, Austria - Klosneuvirus_20160825_MG | ecosystem: Engineered > WWTP > Aerobic digester > Activated sludge | place...
CACGCTGATGGGAATGGAGCGACTCACCTGCACATGAAGGCCGGTGGATCTTTACGACCACCAAGTCACGAAACCGTTGACCAAAAACAGCATTTTGTGTATCAGGAAGGACAACCGGTGTTTAAGCACGCTGTCGTTAATATGGCAGAGGTCAGTGCTGCTATCATGGAAAAGAACAATTTGAAGTCGGGAGATGTGAAATGGCTGGCGGCACACCAGGCCAACAAACGCATCATTGATGCCACCTCTCACCGCATGGGATTGGACGACAATAAAGTGATGATGAACATTGAGCGCTACGGCAACACCACTTCCGGCACAATTCCGCTTTTGCTTTGGGATTATGAAAAGCAACTAAAAAAGGGAGATGTGATTATTCTATCTGCCTTTGGCGGCGGTTTTACCTGGGGCGCCATTTATCTGAAGTGGGCATACGATGGCAGCAAGGTAGGAAAGTAAATTCCCCTTGTTTCTTAAACTTCTTCATGCTTTACTTCAAGACTAAAACCACTCCCATGTAGGTTTTTAATTTCAAGACCGGAGTCAAGGGAAAGGTATTTGCGCAGTTTTACAATGTATACGTCCATGCTCCGGCCTGTAAAATACGTGTCCTCTTTCCAAATGTGTTTCAGGGCTTTTTCTCTTGGCAAGGCTTCGTTTTTGTGAATGCAAAGCAAATGCAGAAGGGCCGACTCTTTGGGCGAAAGCCTGAACTCCTCTCCTTTCCTGTGTTTAAGCAGCCTCAAACTGGAATTAAACGTGTATTCACCAATGGCATGTAGAAAACCTTCAGGGGACTTTTTAGCCCCTCGGTTCAATATGGCTTTGATCTTTAAGAGAAGCAGTTCTGAATCAAAGGGTTTCAGAATATAATCTTCCGCTCCAAGGCGGTAGGCTTTGATTTGATCCTCTCGAAGGGTGCGGGCCGATAAAAACAAAAAGGGCACTTCTTTTTTATGGGTTTGCATTTCTATACTTAAACTAAAACCATCTTTTTTTGGCATCATGATGTCGAGGATACACAGATCAAAATGCTGCTCCAAAAACAGGGTCAGCCCTTCTTCTCCGTTTTCAGCGTGAATAACTTCAAAGCCGTTCATGCGAAGGTAGTCCCTTAACACGAGAGCAAAATTTTTCTCATCTTCAACTAACAATACCTTGGTCATGGTGTGCAAATTGCAAGATAAATTCACTTCCTTTTCCTTTTTCACTTTTAACAGACATAACTCCTCCGTGCGCCTCTACAATTGACTTTGCATAACTGAGGCCAAGCCCAAAGCCTTTTACATCATGCAAATTACCTCCCTGCACCCTGTAAAATTTATCGAACACTTTATTTAGTTTCTCAGAAGGGATGCCAATTCCTTTATCCCTTACGCTTAGTTGAATGGTGCCCTCTTTTTTCTCTATACAAATGTGTACCTGTGGACGGCCTTCTGAGTATTTTAAGGCATTATCAATGAGGTTGGTGATGGCGTTGCTAAAATGAAAAGGGTCGCAAAAAAAAGAGATCGCTTCGTTTTTGAAGTCATGAGTTAGGTTTGCGCCTGAGTTTTGCATAACAAGTGAAAATGAGCGAATGCATTCCAGAACAAGCGCATTTAAGTCCGTTTCTTTTTTGTTGAGTTGAAGTTCCCCTTTGTCCATGAGAGCTATTTGAAGTACCTTTTCCACGTGGGCATTCATTTTCGCATTCTCTTCTTTAAGGATACGGGTGTATTCATCAAATTTTTCAGAGTTGTTCCTAACCAGGGGATTAGAAATTGCATCAGTAGCCAGAGCAATAGTTGCAATGGGTGTTTTTAGCTCATGGGTCATGTTATTGATAAAATCATTTTTTATTTCACCCAGTTTTTTCTGTTTTAGCAGAAGCGAAATACTATAATAGAACACGAGAACGATAATGAGAGAAAAAAATAAGGAAAGAAAAAGCATACTTCTCATGCCTGAGAAAACAATGTTGTTCTGTTGAGGAAATTGCAGGTACAAATACCGGTCATTTGAAAACACCCTATCGGCTGAAAGGTCGGTTTTAAAAGCGCTTGCTGTGGAATCAAAACCGGGGGACTGGCTCAGAATATCGTCGGTGGATTGGGTTTGTTTTTTAAGGGAGAACTCAAATGGAGAAGCGATGCCTGAGCGCTCTAACTCTTTTTTAAGAAGGGATTGAAGTTGTTTTTCATCAGGCGTTTCGACGGAGCTGGACTCAAGAACCTCAATTTCTTCCTTCATTTTGTTGAGCAGGTGTTTGATTTCTTCTGTTTTAGTTGACCAGCCATCTGCTTTTTTGTTCAAGGTGATCTGTGTACCCGAGTTAGTGGTTTCGAAAACCGAATCAAATACAAACACCTTGTCTGTCCAATTCACGGTGTCAGCTGAAAACACCTGTTCAGGAGCTGCCGGTGGAGCAGGAGGTTCTGGAAGCCTTGAATCCTTTGCGTGATTTTTAGAGGTAACAATAACACGTGTGTGGGAGGTTTTTCCTCCGATGGTGGTATCAGCACTAAAACTGCGCCTGATGACCTGAAGATTTTCGCTCTCCTGTAACTTGCTACTAACCCTAGCCAGAACAGCGTGCACCTGTGTGTTGAATTCCTTTTCCTTTTGAAGGTAAAAACGCTGTATCCAAAAGCCTTGTAATATCAGCACTCCCAAAAGGCTAATGCTTAAGAGCACTATGATTATTTGGTAGGGCCTTGGTTTCATGGAATGCTCAAAATTAACAAGACTTTATAATGCCTCAGCAACTTTAACTTTTCCTTAACAGGCTTTAACCTGGCTTTAACGCAAAAGGCGAGGCTGTATTCGGAATTTTGTCCTAAATCTTAAAACAAAATAACATGAAAACAACAACTTTTATTATTGCAGCCTTGCTCTTCAGCAGTACGCTGCTTTTGGCTCAGAATGAAAAAAAGCCGGTGACCATTCGCATAAAAAAAGTGCAAAACGTCAATGGCGTGGAAAAGGTAATGGATACCACGTTTACCACAACTGACCAGGACGTCATCTTAAAAAACCTACCGCAAGTAAACATTCAAATGCTAAAGGCGCCTGAGGGTCTACCCACTTTAATCACAGAGGACATTAGCGTTGAAGAACTGCCTCAAACAGAAGGAATGGAGTGGCTGCAAACAGAATTGGGCGCGGAACTCAAAAAAATGCCAAATGAAGCCTCGTGCAAACAGATTATTATTGTAGAATCGAAAACGGAAACAAGTGATGAGAATTCAAAAGCGAGCCCCAAGAAACTAACCAAGGTGATCATTAGAACTCAAAAGGTGACTGATCCCACAAAAGAGGAGCTTAAGCTCTTAGGGAAAAATGAAAACACACCAAGAGCTCCACTTGAATTGCGCGAGCTGAGCTTTGCACCCAACCCAAGCAATGGCATTACCGGAATTGAGTTGGTGTTGCCAAAAAAAGGCCCGACCACCATCAGTGTTTACAATTTAAACGGTGTGCTCGTGTATGAAGAGAAACTTGAAAACTTCACCGGGCGTTATCAAAAACAATTGGACCTGAGCCAACAGCCTAAAGGCATCTATTTTTTGAGCGTAACACAAAATGATGAAAGTATTACCAAAAAACTGATTATTGAATAAATAAGGTCTTTAAAGGCAAAAACCCTGGAGCGCTTTCAGGGTTTTTTTGTGCATTGATAGGCCCCGAGGTTTAAAAAATGTTAATTTGGATATGTGGCTGTAATATTTTAATGGCTTGTGCGTCTTTTGCTAAACCAATTAAAAACCATGAAAACAAAAGTACTTACCCTATTCACCGGACTGTTATGCTACAGTGGTGTTCATCTGGCTCAGGTCAGCAATTACAGTTTTACACAAACCTTAAGCACGTACGGTGCGGCAAACAACGGAAGTTTTGTTGGCATTCCCTTGCAAGACGATGATGTAACCGCAGTGAATTTGCCTTTTCCGTTTACCTTTAACGGCAGCACTTACACCACCATCAACGTGTGTTCCAATGGCTACCTCAGTTTTAATGCGCTTTCGGGAATCGAATACACTGCTATTTCTGATTTAAGCACGCAAGAAGTGATCGCTCCCTTTTCTCAGGATATTTTTATGGGAACGGTTATTTTGGCCGACCTGAGTATAGGCAGCAATACCCTTACGAACTGCTCATCGGTAGCCGGATTTAGCGTTGGTGATGTTTTGCTAGACTGGTCGGGAGATTTTGGCACGATTAATCCTACCATTACAGCCATTGCAGGCAATAGCATTGTAGTAAATGTAAACGCAACGGCAAGCGTTCCTCAACTGGATGTGTTTGGCTTCAACGGGTACATTAAACAAAACCTTAGCGGATCAGCCCCCAATCAAATTTGTGAATTTGAGTTTGCAAATTTTACCCGTTTTGGTATTTACGATGAAGTCATCAATTTTAAAGTCAGGTTATATGAATCGGGAAATAAAATAGAATTCGTTTATGGAAACTGCAGTGTTGGTCAGGATAATTTCCCAAGCGAAGTGGGATTAAAGGGAAACAGCAATTCCGATTTTAATTCCAGAGAGGTTGGTCTATCGAATAGCTGGAGCACATCAACTGCAGCAGCCTTAATTACGGATGTTTGTGCCTTTGAATCGGGTAAAATTCCCGCCGGCGGGCAATCTTATATGTGGTCTGCTGTATCTTGTACACCTCCGGTTGTTACAATTACACAAAGTTCGAGTTCAGTTTGTGCAGGGTCTTCGGTGACATTAACCGCCAGCGGAGCCGCTTCATATACCTGGAGCAACGGAGCCACCACTTCTGTAAATGTTGTATCTCCTTCAGTGAGCACTAATTATACGCTTACTGCAGGGAATTCAGCCACCTGTTTAACAACAGCAACTGCTTCATTAACTGTTATTTCTCTTCCGGTTTTAACCATCTCGCCAACCTCACCTACTATTTGTACAGGTTCTAGCGTTTCAATAGTTGCCTCAGGTGCTCAAACCTATAGTTGGAGTAATGGGATGACATCTGCTACAATTATGGTCAGCCCGGCAAGCACAACTACCTATAGTGTAACTGGATTTGCAAACACTTGCAGCAGTAACGGATCAGTAACAGTAGCCACAAGCCCTTGCGTAGGAATTGATGAAGCGGCAAATGCCATGGCAAATTACCCGATTTATCCTAATCCGTTTACGAGTGAACTTAGGGTTAATAACCCAAGCGCCCTGGCTATAAAGGTATTGATGTTTGATGCGCTAGGAAGACAAGTATTAACCGGATTAGCTGATGCCTATTCACAACTTGAAATAGAAACAAACCAAATTGAAAGAGGTATTTACATTTTGCATCTGGTAACAGAAAGCGGAACGGTAAGTAAAAAACTTATAAAAGAGTAAGAATAAATAAAACCGAAAAAGCCACCTCGAGTTAGGTGGCTTTTTTTATGGAGTGATTTTAGAATTATTTAATTACGCCCAATTCTTTCCCCACTTTAGTAAAGGCTGCAATCGCTTTATCCAAATGTTCTTTTTCATGAGCCGCACTCAGCTGAACACGTATTCTTGCTTTGTCCTTAGGCACCACGGGGTAAAAGAAACCAATGGCATATATGCCTTCTTCAAGAAGTTTATCGGCAAAGGTCTGTGATAATTTTGCGTCGTATAACATAACCGGAACTATCGCACTGTCGCCTTCACGAATATCAAAGCCGGCAGCTTTAATGCCTTTTTTGAAATAGTTTACATTCCATTCTAACTTGTCGCGCAGAGCCGTACTTTCTGATAACAAATCAAACACGGCAATGCTGGCTCCAACAATACTTGGCGCCAGGGAGTTGCTGAACAAATAAGGGCGCGAGCGCTGACGGAGCAATTCAATAATTTCTTTTCGGCCGCTGGTGAAACCGCCCATGGCTCCACCTAAGGCTTTTCCAAGGGTTCCGGTAATGATGTCCACACGGCCCATTACATTTTTGGCTTCAATGGTGCCTCGTCCGGTTTTCCCAATAAATCCGCTGGCGTGGCATTCGTCCACCATCACCAGGGCATTGTATTTATCGGCAAGGTCGCAAATTTTATCCAGGGGAGCAACAAAGCCATCCATGCTGAACACACCGTCAGTTACAATAATCCTGTGTCTTTGCGCCTGGGCTTTTTTGAGTTGTTCTTCCAGATCGGCCATATCGCAGTTTTTGTAACGGTAGCGCTGGGCCTTGCACAAACGCACACCATCGATGATGCTGGCGTGATTCAGCTCATCGCTGATGATGGCATCGTTTTCATCAAACAAAGGCTCGAACACGCCTCCATTGGCATCAAAAGCAGCTGCATAAAGGATGGTATCTTCAGTGCCCAAAAACGAAGCGATCTTTTGCTCAAGGGTTTTGTGGATGTCCTGTGTACCGCAAATAAAACGCACACTGCTCATGCCGAAACCATGAGTGTCCAGGGCCTTTTTCGCAGCAGCCAGCACTTTGGGATGAGAAGACAGCCCCAGGTAATTGTTCGCACAAAAAATAATGACGTCTTTGCTGTTTACTTTAACGCTGGCCCCCATGGGCGTGGTAATAATGCGTTCCCTTTTGTATAAACCGTTGTCCTGAATTTCTTTCAGGGTATTCTGTAGTTGTTGTTTTAAGTTTCCGTACATGTTGAAAATATTTAGACAAAGATATATTCTCTTCTCTATTTCATGTGCTTGGGATTAAATTAATTGTGTTCAAAAGTGCTTTTGAACAGAGAACCTTTAAAATGCGCTTTTCCTATCTTTGGCATCATGCGTCTGCTCAATTTGGTCATACTTATTTCCCCGCTATTTCTCGTCGCTCAATCCGGCCCTGCTGGGGTCGGGAGCTCCGTTAACAACGTACTTTGGCTAAAAGCTGAAGCCGGAACAAGTACAACCATCAATGCCACTGCCATTTCCGCATGGAACGATCAATCAGGAAACGGAATTAATGTTACGCAAACAGTTGCTGCGCAGCAACCCTCTTATGCGACAAATGTTCTTAATGGATTTCCGGCCATACAATTCGATAATGTGAATGGGGCAAATGTGAACGACAAGATGATCGGCCCCGATTCTCCCTTACTTGACAACACCAATGGGTACAGTTTTTTTATGGTTACCCGACCACAAAACGTGGACAACAATGCGAGAGTGATTGTCTCGAAACGTACAGGGGTTGCCATAAATCAATCTTTTATGCAGTTTTTTTTCACAGGTAACCGCTTCTATACCGATATTCAAACTAACAATAACCGATACAACACGGTTTCCACATTTACAGCGAACAGTAATTTTTTAATTGACCAGTTTTTTGACGGGACACTTGCCCTGGCTTCACGTTGCAGAACCTATGTTGGAGGCACATTGGATGTTACATCGGGCGAAACAAACACGCTTATCCCAGACAATGCATCACCACTTGTTATTGGCAGTACCGACGCATCTGATCCACGCCCCTTTGGGGGTTATATTTCAGAGATCATACTCTACAGAACGGCTTTGAACGATGCTTCAAGAATTATTGTTGACAATTATCTTTCCGCAAAATACAACATTGCCTTAGGCGCGAACAATACGTATTCTGGCGATGATTCAGGTAACGGCGATTTTGACTATGAAGTAGCTGGAGTTGGACAGGAAAGCAGTGGAAGCAGCACCTCATTCTCCAGTTCGGTGTCGGGCGGTTTAGGATTGAGTGTAAATTCAGGATTAGACAATGGCGATTATATAATGGCTGGGCACAATAGCTTTACAAATGACGCGATCTATTCCGATGTAGGGGGGATGACAGGTACATTGAATGCGCGTTGGAGCAGAATTTGGTATTTTGATATTACCAATACATCAAGCAACCTGAATGCAAATCTTGAGTTTGATTTAAGCGATGGTGATGTTGGTGCCATTAGCCCCGGCCCTCCCGCCAATTATGTATTGTTGTACCGCAGCGGACTAAGCGGCAACTGGACGGAACTAAGCATGGCCAGTTCGGTAAGTGGAGATAAGATTAACTTCAACTCCCTTACACTTAGCGCCGATGGGTATTATACCCTGGGTACGCACGAGTTCAATGTGAGCCCCTTACCGGTTGAATTGCTTTCTTTCAACGTTTCCTTATGCAAAAGCGGGGTTTGTATGCAATGGGTCACGGCTTCTGAAAAAAACAGCGCTTATTTTCTATTGGAGCGAAGCAACAATGGAATTGACTTCGAATTTGTGGCTCAAACCAAAGCCGCTGGTAACAGCGCCAGTGAAATAAATTATCTGGAAACAGATTTTAAACCCCTATCCGGTACGAGTTACTATCGGCTGAAACAATTCGATGAGGATGGAACACTTCAAATGAGTACACTTAGAAGCATTGAGTTCAGGGAAAGCGCGGCACTCTATGTGTTCCCGAATCCAAGCTCCGGTACTTTCTCGCTCAACCTGCAGGAGATGCCGGGTGAAGAAGTACTTGTGGTCATAATGGACGAGTCAGGTAAGGAATTGTATTCAAAGGTGTGGTTGAGCAGCGATGAAGAAGCGGTGATGGGCGTGGATTTACAAGGGCAGTTGCCTCCCGGGCTCTATCAAATCACTGCCTGCTCAAGACAGAAGTTTTACTCCTCACGTTTGCTCATCAAATAACTTTTAGTTGTAGTAAACCCATTCATTTTCCCATTATTTGGGGAGACATTGTTTTCAGTGAATTAGTAAGAGGCTAGGAGGCAATCAACAGTAAAAATGAATTCTGATGGGCAAAAAAAAACCGCTTCTTGCGAAACGGCTTTATTAAAATAGTATTTTATTAAGGCTTAATCACTGTGCTTATTTGCAACACTGCTGCTGTTTGAGCAAGAAGCCTACCATTAACTGAAGAACCTGTGAGAAGGTTGATTCCTGTTTTTCCTAGTATTGTGCCTTCCAAATGACTATAGGTGCCAAGTGTTACAGCACCAGCAACCTGCCAAAAAATGTTTTTAGCTTGAGCTCCGCCTTGTAGTGTAATACTTACATTGCCGCTCAAATTAAATGTTCCATCTATCTGGAAAATCCAAACATCATTTGGTCCACCGCTCAATACAATAGAAGAAGAAATTAGCAATGGACTTGTCCATTTATATAATCCCTCGTTTAAGGTAATACCGCCAATGTTTCCTGCACCAAGATTCAGATAGTCGGGATTTGTAAGTCCTGCAGCATAGTTATAGGCCGTTTGCATATCGCCTACGGCTAAAGCTAAACCACTTGCATTGGATATTACACAGGGTGAAGGCCCAGCTGCATCTACTGAAAAAACAGAACCTGTTACTTCTGCACATGTCAAAAGAATAGCGGCGCCTGTAATAGGACTTGAACCAACATTGCCAGTTACTGAAGAAGGAAACACATTGGTAATTCCAGATTGTGAAAGTATTGCATAATCAGCAGCAGTACCAAGATTTACAGCACCAATTGAGTTGCCATTACCGTTCCCATTGCCATTACCGTTCCCATTACCGTGTCCGTTCCCGTGTCCATTACCATTGCCATGCCCATTACCATTTCCGTTCCCATGTCCGTTCCCATGTCCATTACCATGTCCATTTCCGTTGTTATTGTCATTCCCATGTCTTTTTCTTGCATTGTCATCGGTTGATGAAGGCAGTGTTGATGCGCTTGTTGATGGGTTTTGCAAACGGGTTAGTTCATCTTTTTTACAGTTTGTGAATAGGGCTCCTGTTAAAAGAATTCCCATTGCCATGACTTTAATCGAGGTTGATTTCATTGTTTTTTTATTAGGCGCTAACAGCATTGTTATCACATGGCAAAGGAGCGCAACTCTTTATTAAACTGTATTACAGAAAAATTGGAGGAAGTTGCATTAATCACAGTAAACAATTTACAGAAGGGCAATATCTACTTTAAGTGTTTATGTCCACCACAACCCTTTGCAATGCTATTATATTGATGGGTTCTGCCAGTTATAAATCTTCCTGGGCTGCACCTATACACGCTTTTACTGGGTTTACTTTTCGCGCCGGTCTCTTATCAAATAAACTTTTCATCCTGAAAATTCAGTTTATCTTTGCCCCTGATGGACAATTACATTATTTCAGGAATACAGCAGGTGGGCATTGGAGTGGCCAATGTGCACGAGGGATTTAACTGGTACAACCGCATGTTTGGAATGGACATTCCCATTTTTGAGGAAGCCGCTGAAGCCAATTTAATGTTGCCCTATACGGGTGGTCAGCCCCACAAACGCCACGCCATTCTGGCCATTAACATGAAGGGCGGAGGAGGTTTTGAGATCTGGCAATACACCAGCCGCGTGCCCCAGCCTGCTAAATTCAAAGCGCAATTGGGCGATTTAGGTTTGTTTTGTGCCAAAATGAAAACCGACAACGTCAACGCAACATATTCTGAATTGCGTGCCAGGGGCGTAAAATTGCTCGGAGACATCAGCAGCAATCCACAGGGTAAAAAACATTTTTTTGTGGAAGACCCTTTCGGGAATTTGTTTGAGATCATTGAGGACGATGTTTGGTTCGGAAATGGCAAACAACACACCGGGGGCCCAGTCGGTATGATCATTGGGGTGAGCAACCTGCAAAAATCCATACAGTTTTATAATAGCATTTTGGGTTACGATAAGGTATTGTATACAGGAGAGGACAGTTATGCTGATCTTTCAGTTTTACCGGGGGGCTCAGTAACAGCCAAACGCGCCATATTGACCCACAGTAAAAAACGTGTTGGGCCTTTCTCAAAATTGTTTGGGAATTCTTACATCGAACTGGTGGAAGCCAAAAACTATACCCCACGAAAAATATTCGAGAACCGTTTTTGGGGAGACCTTGGATTTATTCATCTGTGTTTTGATATAAAAAACATGCCTGCGCTTAAACTAAAATGTGAGGCTTCAGGCCATCCTTTTACTGTTGATGGGGGAGCTGGTTTTGAGATGGGAGAAGCTGCGGGGCATTTTACTTATATTGAGGATCCGGATGGAACGCTGATCGAATTTGTAGAAACCAAAAAGATTCCCATTCTGAAAAAGTTCGGCTGGTACCTTGATCTGCGTAAACGCAAACCCGAAAAACCTTTACCCGATTGGATGCTGAAATCCATGGCCATGAATAGGAAAAAGGTGGCATAAACAAACGATTTTACTTTTTTTGGCCCACTGAACGGCCTTGTTGTGTGGGGTTCGCTTTCTTTTCAATACCTTTGTCCCTTGCCCAAAATAGGCCATATTCAACTCCCCGAATTCCCGCTTTTGCTTGCACCCATGGAGGATGTGAGCGATCCGCCCTTTCGTTACGTGTGTAAACAATACGGAGCAGATTTGATGTATACGGAATTCATCAGCAGCGAGGGTTTGATACGCGATGCCATTAAAAGCCGCAAAAAGCTGGATATTTTTGATTACGAACGTCCTATTGGTATTCAAATCTTTGGAGGCGATGAAGAAGCTATGGCCCTTTCAGCAAAAATTGTTGACGCCACACAACCCGATTTAGTGGACATCAATTTTGGTTGTCCGGTGAAAAAAGTCGTGTGTAAAGGAGCGGGCGCTGGTGTTTTAAAAGATGTGGACCTGATGGTGCGTTTAACTAAGGCTGTTATCAAAAGCACCTCTTTGCCAGTGACAGTAAAAACCCGTCTGGGTTGGGATGAGAGCATGATCAATATTCAGGAAGTGGCAGAACGCCTGCAGGACATAGGCGTTCAAGCCCTTACCATTCACGGGCGAACACGGGCGCAGATGTACAAGGGCTCAGCGAACTGGAACCGAATTGCAGAGGTTAAACATAATCCCCGAATACACATTCCCATTTTTGGAAACGGGGACGTGGATAGTCCTGAAAAAGCCCTGGAATACAAAACCAAGTACGGGGTGGACGGCATTATGATTGGTCGCGCTGCCATTGGTTATCCCTGGATCTTTAATGAGATCAAACATTTTTTTGCTACCGGAGAACACCTGCCAAAACCCGAGATCGCAAACCGCGTGGAGGTATGCAAAACCCATTTGCTGAAATCGGTGGAATGGAAGGGCGAAAAATTAGGGGTCTTGGAAATGCGCAACCATTATGCGAATTATTTTAAAGGCATTCCAAATTTCAAAGAGACCCGCACAAAACTGGTCACCCTCAACACACTTGAAGAGTTGCTTATCGTGTTAAATGAAATTGCCGGACTGGAATTGGCCTGAATGGCTAGTCTTTAATAAGCTTTGCACTGCGTGTACCTTTCTTATCACTCAACCTTATAAAGTAAAATCCTTTGTTCAAGGTGCTGATGTTCAGTTCAAATTTGCTGCCTGAAACCGCGGCCTGATAAATTAATCGGGAACCGATGTCGAACAGCTCAATACGACCTTCAATTGAGTCAGAAAATAAAAGCGTGACCTTTTCTGAAGCAGGGTTCGGTATAATCCTAAGTTGAATTTCACCTCCTCCAGTTTCTGAAATTCCAACGCATTGAACTACGCTGATGAGTTGAGAAACGCTAAAGTTCGCACCACTGCTCGTGCAGGTGATGATTACACTAAAGTAAGTGTTCACAAATAGTGCCGGGCTTATAAGTGTACTTAAGGTGGCTGAAGCAATAGGGGTAAACGGGCCCACAGGAGAGACGGTGCTGGATTGCCACTGGTAAGTTACTGCAGGGTTTGTATAACTTTGGGCCAGACCAAGTAGGGCCGGACTTCCATAACACACAACCGAATTTGTAGGAACAATGGTATTGCTTCCCGGAATACCAATGCATGAACTGCAATTCATAACGGCCACCTGAGCTGAAAGCGTTGTGCTTTGTGCGCTGTTGGTGCAGGTAATCACAAGGTTGTAAAACTCGCCTGCGCTAAGTGTTGGACTCACAAAACTGTTTAATGTAGCACCCGGAATAGCAGCGTAGGGACCAGCCAAAATCGTGGAAGAGTACCATTGGTAGCTGAGGCCACTTACTGAAAATGAATTGGCAAGGGCCAAACTGGCCTGGCTTCCCGCGCAAACCGTTTGACTAGAGGGCACGATGGTATTGCTGCCCGGCGCACCGGCACAGGGAGCGTTACAAACCACAAGATAGACAGATGCGCTGGCATTGATGCTGAGTCCGCTGCCGGTGCAGGTGATTACTACGTTATAGAATAAAGGTGTGTTGAGGGGTGGACTAGTGTAATTGGAAAGCGTAGCGCCGGGAATTGAACTGAATGGCCCAACGGGAGAAACGGTGGAGCTTTGCCATTGGTAACTGATACCTGAACCGGTGTAGGTGTTGGCCAAACTTAAGCTGACAGAACTTCCGACACAAACCGTTTGTGAAGCAGGCACAATGGAATTCACCGCTGGAGCACCAAAACAATTGGTGCAATTGTTTACCGCGATGGCTTGTGTGGTAGAGTAGGTTTGATTGCTGTTGGTGCAAGTAATCAACACACCATAGTAGGTATTTGAATTCAGGGGCGGACTTACATAATTGTTTTGTGTAGCACCGGGTATACCAACATAAGGCCCCGCCTGTGTGGTGGATGAATACCATTGGCAAGTAATTCCGCTATTGGTATAGGTGCTGGCCAAATTTAAGCTCACTGTGCTTCCGGTGCATAGGCTGGGCGAGCTGGCCAATATGGTGTTGGAGGCAGGCGTGCCCGTACATGGCGTATTACATGGCACCAGGGTTACCGAAGTGCTCAAGCTTATACTTAATCCACTGTTGGTACAGGTGATGATCACACTGAAGTAGGTGGACGTGGTGATTGATGCATTCGGTAGTGCGCTCAAAGTGGCGCCAGCAATAGGAGTGAAGGGGCCTACGGCAGAAACGGTGGAGCTTTGCCATTGATACGTAATTCCGGTTGAGGTATAGGGAAGCAACAATCCTAAACTGAATGTACTGCCAGCACAGGCTGTTGGGGAAGCAGGCCCGATGATGTTTGGCGAAGGAATGCCGGTACAAGGGTTTTGAGAGCGGGCCTGAAAACTCAACACGGCATAAAAGAGGATAAAGAGTCGATGAAATTTCATTTGTATCAGATTAAAGGATATGGAATGCTTTTGCATTTTAGAGAATACAACTAAAGATAGGAAAAATCTTCTTTTCTTTTTCGATTTTAACTTTGCAGCATCCTGGTAAATTCCCGATTTGAACGTGAAGCATTGACAGGATTGATTATATTTGATTAAAGATTTGTTTATGAAGTGTTCTCAACTTAAATACCTTCTGCTGTTCTCACTTTTCTTTTCCTTTACCCATTACAAGGCGCAAAAGTTAACGCAATTTTCGAGCGATACCATGAAATTCATGGGGGACCTAAGAACCTATTTCATCGACAATTCAGCCAACAAAGAACTGGCCGAGGACTACATTAAAATCCTTGAAAAACTATGGAAGGACAATGTGATCACAGGCTATTACAAGGAGATCGCCATCACCACAGCAAACACCATGCTTACCAAACGCATGAAACCCTATCCGTATTTCCAGGGCTATTTTAATACCCTGGTCAACTGCATACAATCAAAACACAGTTTCGAAAACTTTGAGAACTGGCAACTCTGCGTTGATAAAATTCTTACCTCCAAATCAAACCGGGGTGTTCAGGAATTTTTGAACATGAGTGAAAATCTTTTTCTCGACAATACCTTTTACAAAACCCCTTCCTACCGGTATTACACCCGCGAACCCAATTTTGTGTGCGAGTACGATTCAATTCCCTTGTTACGTTTTACCGAGATTACACTCATCGGCGCTAATCCCCGGGGCGACAGCATGGCCGTTGAAGAAACCCAGGGCATTTATTTGCCTACCACAGGGCGCTTTATTGGCAAAGGAGGAACCGTTAGTTGGGAAAAAGCGGGACTTGACGCGTCGGTTAACGCTGCTTTAAAACGCTACACCATTGATTGTAAATCCGGAACATACTCAAGTGACAGCGCTGTTTTTAATGGCAAACAGTTTTTTGATAAACCTCAGTTGGGCAAACTTACTGACCGCATTATTACTGAGAACAACGACGAGTCCTATCCCCGTTTTGATTCTTACAGCAAACGTTTGCTGGTACGGAACATTTATCCGGATGTGGATTACGACGGGGGATTTAGCATGCGGGGCGCAAAGTTTGTTGGTTCCGGTAGCGGGAGCAATCCGGCTCGGATTATCTTTCGGCTTGAAGATAAAAAGTTTCTGGAGGTCACTGCAAAAGCCTTTGGAATGGGCGCTGATAAAATTGTTGCAAGTCCGGGTACAATCAAATTCTTTTTGGGAAAGGACACCATTTACCATCCAGGATTAAGTTTTAATTACCAGGTTGAAAAACGTACGGTCACCATTTTGCGTGGGGATGATGGCCTGCAAAAAACTCCTTTCCTCAACACCTTTCACATGATGGACATGTATTTTGAACAAATCGTGTGGAACATAGATGAACCAACCCTGGCTTTTAATTTTTTACCGAATAATTTTCAGGGAGAGGCCTTTTTTGAATCCTCGGATTTTTACAACCGGGATAAAGCAGAGGCCATAAGGATGGGAGAAAAGATCTCGCCCATTACCCGAATGATAGAGTATTACAACAAAGCGGGCAAACCCCAAAGTTTCAGCGTGAGGGATTTTGCCATTGACATCAAATTTATGGCCAACGATCTAAGACCCATCATTTTTAAGATGGCCATTTTTGGTTTGGTGTATTTTAATCCCGAAACCGACATGATTACTGTGAGGCAGCGTTTGTTTGATTATGCCGAAAACGCCAAACACAAACACGATTACGACATCATCACCCTGCACTCGGTAACACCGGGCAAGGACAATGCCAACATGAACCTGCTCAATTTTGATCTTACCGTTCACGGCGTGAAAATGGTATTGTTAAGCGACACCCAAAAGGTATTTATGTTTCCAAGAAACGGTGACATTGTGCTAAAAAAGAACAGGGACATGGAGTTCAGCGGCACCCTCTCTTCTGGTAAGTTCGAATTCATTGGCAAGGACTTTAGATTTGATTACAAGGAATTCAAGGTTAAAATGAACACCATCGATTCCATTAAGATCTTCGTGCAATCAACAGAACCGGATGTGAATGGAAATTATCCTTTTAAAAAGGTGCAAACCCTTATTGAAAATGTAAACGGAGAATTGAGAATTGATGCGCCTAAAAACAAAAGCGGATGGGGCAAAGCGCCTACCTTCCCTAGCTTCGAAAGCTTTAAGGAAAGTTTTGCTTTTTATGACAAACGTCAGATCTTTAAAGGTGTTTACAACCGGGATAAGTTTTATTTCAAATTAAATCCATTTAAGATCGACAGTTTGGATAACTTCCGAAACGAAGGGCTTAGATTCAACGGGGTGTTTTCTTCGGCGGATATTTTTCCCGATTTTGAAGAACTGCTCACCTTGCAGAAAGATTATTCCCTGGGCTTTATCCGGCAGAGTCCACCCGATGGCTACCCCATTTACAAAGGCAAAGGAAATTTTAATCAGGAGATCCGCTTAAGCAACAAAGGATTGCGTGGGGGCGGGGATTTAAATTTTTCATCTAGTTATTCCAAAGTGCCTGATCTCATCTTTTTTCCCGATAGTGCAAATGGCAATGCCAGTACCTTTGATGTAAAAGAAGGGGATAACCCGGAATTTCCTATGGTGCATGGCGATACGGTGCGCCTTCACTTTATGCCTTACCAGGACCTGTTGCAAGCTTTTGATCTGAAGAAGCCGTTTAAGGCTTACAAAGAAAATGTGGACTTCAGGGGGCGGTTTGACCTGAGCTTTAAAGAGCTTACCGGAAATGGAAAAGTGGATTTTGAAAAAGCCTCACTGATCGCAGGAAAAATCTTATTCGTGAAACGACGATTTTTTAGCGACACCGCCAATTTTCAATTGAAAGCGTTCAACGAGGAGGGTTTTACATTTAGTACGGTGAATGTGAACGCAAAAATTGATTTTGACCAAAGGCTAGGAGAGTTTATTACCAATGGAGAAGGCTCCTACGTCAAGTTTGATAAAAACCAATACATCGCGTTTATGGACCGTTTCAAATGGTACATGGATGCGGAGGAAATTGAATTGGGCGATGAGAACAAAAAGATGGACCCTGATGCTGTTGAAAGTGGACTGGATCTGGAAGGGCCTGAATTTATAAGCGTACACCCCAATCAGGATTCCCTTCGCTTTTTTTCACCTGCAGCCAAGTACAATTTGCGTAAATACATCATCAAGTGTAAAAACGTTCCCTTTATCTATGTGGCCGACGCCAAGGTATTTCCTAAAAACGGTGACGTAACTATTTTTAAAAGCGCGGTAATGGATACCCTCAGAGAATCTTCCATACTTGTGAACACTGTTACAAAATACCACACCATTCGGAACACCACCGCGAGTATTTTTGGAAGGAGGGCTTACCTGGCCTCAGGGGATTATCAGTATGTGGATGAAAATGAAAAACCTTACCTCATTCATTTCAACACCATAAAGCCTGACGCGCAAGGGCAAACAATTTCAGAGGGTTTGATTCCTGAAAAAGACAATTTTAAATTCAACGATTATTTTTCTTTTGCCGGAAAAGTATTCTTACAGGCCACGCAAGAGTTTTTAACTTTTGATGGAGGAACCAAGATCGTTCACAATTGCAACCGCATTGGAAAATCCTATTTGAAATTCTCCGGGGAGATCAACCCAAAGGAGATCTTGATCCCCATTCCGAAAAAAGCGCTTGACATGACAGGGCAGCCTGTGGGCACTGGTTTGTTTTATAGTCTGGACAGCAATAAAGTGTATTCCACATTTTTGTCCTTGCAGGGTTCACGCATAGCCAAAGACCTGATTGAAGCCGATGGGTTATTGACTTACGATAAGGAGACCAAAAAATACGAGATCTCGAATAAGGAAAAACTGGAAGAGATGAGTTTGCCCGGAAATTATGTGAGTTTGAATACCGAGAATTGCGAGATCTATTCTGAAGGGAACTATAACATCAGCACCGATCTGGGCCAGGTGAAGATAAAAGCCGTTGGAAATGCTCTTTACGATGTGCAGAAAAATGATGCTTTGTTTAATTTGATGATGATTATTGATTTTTACTTTGACAATGGCATTATTAAACGCATGTCGAAAGATTTAGAACTTTACATTGGCAGTTTAAATCCGGTACCCTTTGAAGGCGATTTGTTTAATCATGGTATTATTGAATTATTGGGCAAGGAACGCGGTGACAGGGCTTTGTCGGAGTTGAATTTGTATGGGAATTACAAAAAATTTCCCGATGAACTGGAAAAAGCCCTGGTGTTCAATGAGGTTAAAATGCGTTACAACGAAGAAAGCAAGTCGTATATCTCTGAGGGCATGCTGGGATTGGGCAATGTATTGAAATCGGAGATCTTCCGTTATGTTACCGGGGTGATACAAATCAAAAAACAAAGAGGCGGGGATGCTATTGATATATACATTGAAGCCGATCCAAACACCTGGTATTATTTCACTTACTTTAAAGGCACCATGCTGGCCACTAGCAGCAACGCGGCCTTTAATACCGATTTGCAGGAGCTCAAAGCGAAAAGCAAAAAAATGAACGTGGAGAAAGGACCCTCCTACCGTTTCGATCTCACCAATAAAAAGAAAAAGGACTTGTTCTTAAGCAAAATGAAACAGCTGGGCGCCATGGGCGGGGAGGAAAAAACGGAGGACGAGCAATAAGCCTTAAGTGACAACCGAAAAATACCGACTTAAATAGAGCTTTACCGGCTTGGGCAATGGATTAAATTAGTTTGAATTTATGTTTCGTTACACCATATTGTTTATTTCGGTTTTAACTTTTTTGCCTGTGTTTAGCCAAACAGAGCTTAAGTCCATTGAAAAATGTGACATTTTGTTTAAGGAGAACAGCGGGATTGAATTGCCGATGGAAACTGTAAGTTGTGCATATCCTCCGGAGGGTTATTTTTTCCTGGGGTCAAACGAGGAGCTGCTTAAATTCTATTCCTCTTACCCTACAAGTCAGGCTGCATGTAACACGTACCAATTGCCCAAGATCAACTTTGATACGTGTAATGCCCTTTTTTATAGAATTTCATTTTGGACTGGCACTCAGGTTCAAAAACAATTTTGTTTTCAAAACGCCGCCTTGGTATTTATCCTGAAACTTAATTTTAGGGCTAAGGATATAAATTCCACATTAAATTATGACATGGGGTATTACATTATCAGCAAAAAACTCAGCACTGAAGCACCAAAAATCTATACATGTCACAAACAGATGGATTGAAAGCGGTACAATTTTTACAAACACGGTCACATCGCGAAACTGTTTTAATAATGAATAACAAAGAAGCACGAACATGAAAAAAGCACTCCTGATTTTATTTGGCCTTGTAACTGTGCTTTTAGCAAAGGCCACGCACAACCGTTCAGGCGAAATTTTGTACAAACGCGTAGCGCCCTTTGGCACAATCAATGCGCCTGTATATACCTATTCCATTACTGTGATTAAATACACAGATCACGGCACTTTAGTTGCTGATAGGTGCGTGGACACGGTGTATTTTGGGGACGGACAGAAGGGAGTAGCCCCACGCATAAATGGGGGAACAAGTTTAAACTGCGGCTGCTCAGGCACTATTCAATGCGGGCAGTTGATCGTGCAGCAAAATGGTTACACCGTGAAGAAGAACATCTATTCAATTTTGCACACCTATCCTGGAGCCGGGACTTTTGCGATTTCAAGTTCGGATCCAAACCGGAATTCGGGCATACATAACATACCCAACTCTTCCTCGGTGCCCTTCTCTATTGAAGCGCTCTTGATCATTTCTGCAGGAACAACAGCCAACAGTTCTCCTGCTTTCGGCCTTGACCCGATCAATCAGGCTACTCTTGGGGTTTGTTTCGTAGAGAACCTAATGGCATCCGATGCAGACGGAGATAGCCTTTCTTTTGAGCTGATCCCCTGCGCTGCACCCGGCTATTTTTACCCTGAGATCCAGGCAAACGGAACTTTGAATATGGATCAAAGTGGAACCTTTACCTGGTGTACACCTCAATTTGTTGCAGAATATCAGGTGGCGTATCGGGTAAAAGAATGGAGGAAAAATACTTCAGGCACATATGTGTTAATTGGCTCAGTGATGCGCGACAGACAGATTCTTGTAAACCCGGGTCCGGTAGGCCTCAAAGATTGGAAGGAGTCGAACACATTGTTGCCATACCCTAATCCTGTTTCTTCAGACTTATATTTGGATACTGAAGCAGCAAGCGCTGAGGGACACTATTCACTGATTGACTTGAATGGCAGAACAACTGAACTTAAGGCAGAGCCTGTTGCTGGCGATAAATTGCGTTTTGATCTTTCGTTTTTTGAAAGTGGTTTGTATTTCCTGCGTTTAGAATATGGCGGACAAGTGGTTTACCGAAAAATTGCCAAGGAAGAATAGAGGAGCTTAAGTCTATTTCGTTGTAAGGCGAATTAATATATAGAAAGCCCGAAAATCGGCATTAAACCAGACCAAGAGAGACCGCAAATGGAAACGAAGATTTCCTTTGTCAAGTATAACTAAAGCCTGTTCATTCGTCTAAGGGTTTAGCCACCGAAAAAATTGAGCTCTTTTACTTTTGGCTAGCGGAATAATCTGGTTGTTCACCATAACAATGTTTTCCTGATCTTTTAAATACCTCGACACTTTACGCAAGTTGATTACAAATGAATGGTGAACGCGCATAAAATCGGAATGCTCATGGCAGAGTTGTTTCTCGAATTCCCCTAGTGTTTTTGGACTTAAAATGGATTTGGCTTCGGTTAACCTCACTTTGGTATAGTTTGAACTCGACTCAAGACTGATAATTTCCAATGGATCAACAAAGTCAATCCCGTCCCTGGAATTTAACCCAAGTTTATCACTCGTTTGATAAGCGTTTTGAATGGCCGAATAATCAAACTGCAACAAGTGGTTTGATTGATCGGCCATCAATTTTCTAATTTTATTTATGGACTTATGCAAATCCTCATGATCCACCGGTTTTAGCAAATAATCGATAGCGTTTTGTTTCAAGGCTTTTAAAGCGTATTCCTGGTGGGCAGTTGTAAAAATCAAATGGAAGTTTTTCCATTCAAGTTTTTCAAGTAATTCAAAGCCATCCATTTCCGGCATACTAATATCAAGAAACACTATTTCCGGCTTGTAATCTTCAATCAAATGTATGGCATCAGTGGATTGGGTTGATTCGGCGACAACTTTCAGGCCATCTATATGTTTTTCAATGAGAAGCCTTAAAGTTTCAATCCCTGTTTCCTCATCGTCAATTATGATTGCCCTCAGGTACATGCTTAATTTTTAAGGATTGGCAAAATGAGGGTAACAATCGTGCCCTGATGTTCTGGTTTATCTTCGATAATCAATTTACATTCAATATTATGAATTTTGTTTAGTAGGGCAAGACGTTGTTCCACAAATCCGGTAGCCAGTGATTTTTTTTCAAGCATGTTTTGTCCTTTCTTTCTTCTGCCTGTTCCGTTGTCCTCAATGATGCATTGAATGTACTCGTTTCCAAGCAGCAAAAAGGAAATGGAAATTATTTTTTCACCCTTCTTATCCCGTAATCCATGCCACACCGAATTTTCTATGAAAGGCTGAATCATCATGATTGGAATATTTATTTTGGAAGGAACAATCGAAGGATCAATAGCCACGGCATGTTTAATGTGCTCCTTAAACCTTAGACCTTCAATTTCAAGATAACGTTCAATCAACTCGAGCTCCATCTCCAATGAAATGGTGTCAGACATGTTGCTGTCGAGAATTTTTCGAATGAGTTTGGAAAATTTTAAGAGGTAGTTGCTGGCCTTATCAACATTGTTCGTCAAAATAAAGTTATGTAGAGTATTTAAGGAATTGAAAATAAAATGGGGATTCATCAATGCCCTGTTCACGCGTAGCTCAGTTTCTAGGAGTTTATTGTTGATTTCCAATCGCTCTTTTTCGCGTTTCATCTTACGGTTCAATTGAAAACGAATCAGGAGATAGAGTACAAAAACACCAGCCAGGAACAAAAGTACAATTCCAAGTCTTTGGAGGAGGCTTATAAACCTGTTTGGATTAGGGCTTTGGTAAAGGGCTTGGATTTCCTGATCGGTTAACACTCGGTCATAAAATTCAATATCGTCCACAGCTCCTTCCATATACCTGTTGTTCTTTTTATTTGCACTTATGCCAAGCAGCACGGAGTCGGATTGCAGAAACTCGGTTTCAAAATTTTTAATGGCTTTGCGTTGAAGAACGCCATCAATATAAAAGGTAAAATATTGGAAATCATAGGTCAGAACAAGATGATGCCATTTAAATCTTGTGACTTTTTGAGACCCCCTTACGGCTATCTGACGGAGAGAGTCCCTGGCACAGCTTGCATCCAGTCGCCTCCCTTCAAGATCATAATAAATTCCGTAGGCTTCGTAAAAATCGTCTCCCTTTCTGCCTTTGGTGAGCAATATGGGGTTTGCCTTATATCCATTTCCGGCCCAGGTTTCCTTTTCTATCCTAACCCAGAGTGAAATACTTCCTTCAACTGGCTTAAGGGCTGGATAATTTCCAAGATTGATGTAGCTATCAGCATTACCATAAATAAAAACGGCGTGATTGGCATTTCCAAAACGATCTTCAACATAATTTACGCCTATCAGTTTGGGTTTTCTTTTGCTGACCTCGTCGTAGTCAGTTTTATTGTTAAAAGAGAATTTAGCCTGGGGGCGTAAATCATTTTGTGCATCTGCGAATTTTAATGCAAAAAGAAAAATTAAAACAAACAATGCTTTGAATCTCATGTTGTCGAAATAGTCATGGACAAGTTTAAGCATTAAATTAAATGCAAAAGCGTGTCCGCGATTTATGTAATCAATAAATCGACCACTTATATAACTCAAGGTGTAAACTGACGCTCTTATTCTCTCAAAGGCGGCTCTAAACCATTGAATACATTGAGTAATAAGCTTTTGTTTGTTTTTAACCAACTACTCAAAAAAGACACCATTTCTAAAGAGGGAGGGTGTAGTTAGAAGCTGTTGTAAAAAGTTTAAAGCACTGCAGTTTAATTTTGATTTAAACTTTAAAACTAAAAATCATGAAACAGATTGGGATCATATTATTAATTGGTTTAGCCGGACTAACCAAAGCACAAAACTTAACAACGGGGTTACAGGCCTGCTATCCTTTAGATTGCGATGGAGCTGCTAATTACGCGACAACAGGAGCAAGTCTTAATGGTTCAATATTTAGCGTAACCTGCACGGCGGGCCACACTGGCGCCCCCTCTTCGGCGTATCAATTTGCTGGAATTTCGGCAAGTCACATAAAGCTACCGGCCAGTAGCCTGATAAAACCTCAGGCCATTTCAGTTTCTGGATGGTATTCAGTAACAAATGTTAGTAATAATCCATATTTGGTATTTACAAAAAACAGTTGTTTTGGCCCACAGGAAGCTTATGTACTTGGAGTAAGCAACAGTAAGTTTGTTGTTGAGAAGACAGACGCGAGTTGTACAAGAGATTTGTTATACTCTGCCTCAGCAATAACACCGGGGTTTCATCATGTGGTATTTTATATTGATAATTCAATAATGGAATTGTATGTTGATGGGAATTATACAAGTATGCCCACCTCTTTGGTCTGGGACTACGTTCCAACCAAGCAGGTAATTCTTGGCGGCTCACAAGAATCTTTTGATAGTCCCTTTATGGGGGTGATGGATAACCTTAGGTTTTATGACCGGCGCTTAACACCAGCCGAAGTAACTTTACTATTTGAAAATGATCCAATTTGCACCTCTACCGGCACCGTAACTGATCCTCACGGAAACGATTGTTGTTTAGGCAATAGTTGTAACGCAACACCGAATGGACTTACTAGTAATTACGAAATTCCTTTAAACTCATATAACTTTCATTTTACTGGTGACAGCAGCTTGGTTGACAAAGTAAATGTTGGTTACCCATGCGGTTCACAACCCGCAGGAAAGTTTAATGTAATAACAAACAAACGAACCAATTCTGGCTCTGTTCCTTTTCTTTTACCGAGCATAGGGATTTATGCGAATAGTACCAGTGCATCTGACGCTATAGCTGTTGTTGGTGATGCCGGAAATGTTGGATCTACTGGTATTCCAATTGGCATTAGAGGTATAGCTTCAAATGGGGTGGGATTGAATATCGGCGTTTCAGGTGTAGGCCGTCAGCTATCAACTGCGGCTGGCACTTCATATGGCGGAGAGTTTTCATCATCTTTTATAGGAAATGATAACAATACTGGGGCAGCCTTTTATGCTGGCGACGCTACAACTTCTAATATAGGGATCATTACAACGGCCAAACCTTCAACTGGTATGAATATAAACCCTAGTTGGAAAATCCATTATAATAACGCAAATATTGCCATTTTGGCAAGATGTGAACCAGCAAATACAAATACCAATACGAATGTAATTGGTCAGGATTGGGCGGGTTGGTTTGACGGGGATGTATACATTAACGGTCAGGGGTATTATACAAACTTTGGAATAATACTGTCTGACAGAAAATTTAAAAAGGATATAAAAGCAATTGAAAATGCGAGTTCAATTATCGGTAGGTTAAAACCAAGCAATTACTACTTAAATTCCGAGAATGAGTATGGAATTGGGTTTAGTGGTAAAAAACAATTTGGATTCATCTCCCAGGACGTAGAAGAGATTTTGCCTGACCTTGTTCAAAACGTTCTTAAACCAGCATCGGTTGACGAGAAGGGAAATGTGATTCATGAAGCAACTGAGATCAAGGGATTAAACTATGTAGGATTTATTGCGCTTTTAACAAAAGGTATGCAGGAACAGCAAAGCCAAATTGAAACACAACAACAGCAAATAGATGAACTCAAAGCCCTGGTTCAATCTTTAACGGGCTCGCCTACCAATAACAAAAGCGGTACGTCAACAACTGCTGTGGAGCTGAGTGATAAAAATGCAATTGTCCTCAACCAAAACGTACCCAACCCATTTGCAGAAAGCACGGTAATCACCTACAACATTCCGGACACTTTTGAGAGGGCTCAGATACTGTTTAGCACCAACGATGGGAAGCTGATCAAGGTGGTTGAAATCACAGAAAAAGGTGCCGGTAGTTTGAATGTGTTTGCAAATGATTTAACTCATGGACTCTACTCCTATACCTTGGTGATAGATGGCAAAACAATTGACACCAAAAAGATGATCAGGGAATAAAAAGGTCTGATTAAAAGCCCTTCTCGGTTAGAGAAGGGCTTTTTTTGTTAGCAATAAGAGCAGAGTGTTCATAGCATACTCACCCGCTCGTAGCAGGCATCGATCATTTTGTTCATCTGACTAAAAAACTTAAAGCGTTGTTTTTCTCCAACGCCGCTAATGAGGGAGCTTTTTTTGACGATGTTTTTTACCCAGTGTTCGGTTTCTTCGCAAAATTCTTGGTTATTGGTCGTAAGGGAGTTTAAAGAATTGAACGTGATGTAAGCGTATTTGGATGGGCCGGTATTAATGTAAATACAATTTGTACCCAATACCACATCGCTGCAATACATGGCTAAATTTTCGGTTGGTGAACTCACTTCTTTTCTTCCTGTTTCAGCACATTGCTCTAAATAAGCGGCCATGATTTTAATTTCGCCTAACACCTCCAAAGCGTCTGATTTGTTTTGAAAAGCCCCGCTTTCCGTATAAAACTCCACCTGTTTCAAAACGGTGTGAATGGTTTCGTTGGTCCATACCTCAACACTTGGAATGCTTCGGTATTCTTTAAAAGCGTTGAGTGCCACATCCACCTGAGCCTGGGGAATTAGACCAAATTCAAATTTTTTACCTTGATACAAGGGAATGTTCAACACACTTCGCTGCCAATAGAAAAGTTTAAATTGGGTTAACTTGTCGCTAAAAAAGGAGTAGAAGATGGGCACCTCCTCGGCGATGTAGGTGATTTTTTTCTCTGGAAATGTATTGATGGCTTTAACGTGGCCGTAGATCCTGTTCAGGTATTTTTCAAAATTATCGGCGTTATCGGTTAATTTGGTATAGGTAAAAGTTACGGTGTCGCCCAGGTTCGAGAATACGCCGTCGAGAGAGAGGCTGTATTTTTTGGTGATCTTATAAACCTCATCGATGCTCAGATCCGTTTCACAGCGTATGCGTCGGTAGGCGCTATCGGTGCTTATACCAAGTACATCGGCAATTTCTTCTGCCAGAGCCAGATTGGGAGGTAAAACCTCCTTTAGTTTCTGTAGAAATGCGGATTGCAAAGGCAGAGACTTGAGTGTTTTAACCATAACTATTTTTTTAATCAGATTAAAGGTATCATTTTTCGTGAAACAAGAAGTTGGAGCGAATTCAGTTGATTGCTGTGGCTTTGCAGGAGTGGTGTTAACATAAGATCAAAGGTTGTTTTAATTTCGGAGAAGTAGCGCTAAGACAGAAGGTACTTACCTAGTAGAAGTGAAGTAAGGAATATCTCAGTTGATTAAGGATTGCACTTTCTCAATGTCATCAAGGTGTGAACGCATGAGTTTGCCTTGCGTTTAATGAATTTGTCTATTATCCATGTCCTAATAAAGGATAAGGGGTCTATTCTGTAAACTAGCCAATGGTAATCCAAGGATTTAAGACCAAAGGAAATAGTTATGCTGCCTCATTGTGTGAAATGACCCTACCAATGAGCCAAGGGTTTGGGAAAACAGGGCCAATGGTTTATTTTGGTGCACCAGAAACCAGAGGGAGAAGAAACCAAAATGAATCGGATAAGACTTATTTGCTGTGTGATTTTAACTTCCACAAGTTGGTTGTATTCTCAATTGCCTAACTGTAGTTTGGGGTATTTTTACCAATCAGGTGTGAGTGGCGGGTGCATTGCTTATGGCTTAGGGGGTAACAACACGCTTACTGTTGGCCCTACTTTAGGTGCTGGTTGCCAGGGACTAGCAATTGGCCCAAATTTAGGATTCCCTGCCCCAAATCCAACTTATTGGTCGGTGGGATCATTGGGCACCTATTTTTATTTCAATGGAACAACCTGGGTCAACACTGGGCATTCAGCCGGAGGAGCTGGGTTTACTAATCCAGGTGCCGGTCAAAACATAATCTATAATATCAATAGTTCTGGTCAAATATCGGTCTACAATGGCACTGCTAATGCAAGTATTCTCGCAACCTTGAATGATTTTAACAGTGCTAATGCGGTTAGTGATATTGTTGCAGACAATAATAATAATTTTTATCTACTTAAGTTCTCTTCCCCCCAATGCCTGGCAATTTTTAATCCTCAGGGTGTAATGACCTGCAGCTATTCCATTCAGGGTCTTACGTCTTCCGGAAGTGGTTTAGGCATAAGTAACAACAAGGTGACATTGCTAAGCTCTACTTACCTAATCGGTAGTGTTATTGGGGGAACCATAAGTTTTGCACAGGTCCCAACTGTCATTTGGTGTCAGGCTAACGACTTAGCAACATGTCCTTCCGAAACAAGTTTATTTCCCGAAATCACTGCTCTTCCTACAAATACTATTACCTGTGTTTCACCTAGCCTGACCTTAACGTCTAATGATGTTCTGGCAATGAACTCTTTTACCTGGTCAGGTCCCGGAATTCTAAGTTCAGTAAATAGCCATAGCATAATAGTTAACGCATCAGGCACCTATACTCGGTTGACTTCCAACTGTATTGGACAAGTGGAGACAAGAACATTTGTTGTTGCATCGAACTTGAATTCAAGTCTTACCGCAATGGCTTCTTCATCAGTAATGTGCGCGGGCCAAGCTCCAATTACACTCACTGTCGGGGGTCTTGCCAACTATACTTGGAGCCCTTCAACTTCGCTTTCGGCCTCAGTGGGGGCTATTGTAGCTGCAAGTCCAAGCACCACCACTACGTATACAATACAGGGAGCTATTAACGGATGCAATGCCAGTACGTTATTAACGATTTTAGCTAATCCCATTCCTCAAATTATAATTTCTGCGAATAGCACAACCATTTGTTCAGGGTCGAATGCAACACTTTCTGCTTCAGGAAACTTAACATTTAATTGGTCCCCAGGATCATTAATAGGTCAAACAATAATAGTAACGCCTTCTGTTAGTATGAACTATACCGTGATTGGAATAGACAATTTAAATTGTACTAACATAGCTTCCATTTCAATTGGTGTTATCAACCAGCCAACAATTTCTGTTTCTGTTTCAACGCCTTCTGTTTGTGAAGGCAACTCCGCCACACTTTTCGCTACAGGGGCGAGTGCTTTTGTTTATCAACCGGGAAACTTGAGTGGCTCCTCGTTTACTGTGGCCCCATTGCTGAGTACTGTGTATACAGTTACTGGTAGTAATTGGAACTGTGCGGATACAAAAACAATTTTGTTATCAGTTGAAGCCCTTCCGCCGACTGCCATTACAAGCAACCAGACGCTAGTCTGTCTTGGTGAAAGTGTAATCTTAAACGGGAACGGAGCTGACACGTATTTTTGGAGCACCAATGAAACAGGCAATTCCATTGTTGTTTCACCTTTGGTAAATACAGTTTACACGCTTACCGGTTCAAATCAGAATGGGTGTTATAGCAGCGCAAGTTATGCAGTTGAGGTGAGTGAGTGTGCCGGTGGCAAAAGTCATCAGACTGTAACCAGTTTAAAGATTTTCCCTAACCCGACGGATGGAGTGTTGAATGTTCTAAGTCTGACGCAACTAACTGGAGCTACCCTGTTGATACTCGATTCATCAGGTCAGCTGGTACATGAACAGGGCTGGGATGAGGGCAGTACTCAGGTGAATTTCAGGAACAGTTCACCTGGTTTATATTTGTTTCAAATCAAACAAGGTGAAACAATTATTTTCACAAGCCGTGTCATTCTTAATTAAGCATAGTTTTTAGCTCAGTTTGTGGTTCCCTTCAAAGCTTAGCGTAGTTAAAAGGAACGGGTGTCCTTGGGTTTAACTTTTGCTGATTGTTGGTTTACTTGAGCCCAAGTTTAATATTAAGAAAAGGCAAAAGCCTGTCCTTCGGGCAAGGTTTTTTGTTTTCACTAAGGATTTTCCAAAAGGGATTAGCTGTCACTGATCCCAGGTTCACTCAGAGTTGCACCTCGATATGTTATCGAGGGCAAAAGGCAGTCCTCCTTCGGAGTCCTGATTTTTGTTTTCACTTCGGATTTTCCAAAAAGGGATTAGCTGTCACTGATCCCAGGTTCACTCAGAGTTGCAAATGCAAAAGGCAGCGCCTGAAAGGCGCTGTTTTTTTGTTTTGCTTCCGCTCACTGAAAGGCAAAGCCTTTCGTTCGCTTCTGCAAAACAAAAAAGCCACGCTTTCGCGTGGCCTTTTGCATTTACCCGTGATCCCGCTGGGA
>Ga0154020_10001449_pt1 | contig 29291 bp, 20 predicted proteins | sample Klosneuvirus_201_FD_109709 | JGI IMG/M metagenome (GOLD analysis project Ga0154020, IMG submission 109709) | Active sludge microbial communities from wastewater, Klosterneuburg, Austria - Klosneuvirus_20160825_MG | ecosystem: Engineered > WWTP > Aerobic digester > Activated sludge | place...
ATGAACAAGCGCATCCACACGAAGAACGACACGCTCGAGCAGTCCAAGGACAACGCGGACCACGCGGTGAAGTTCGCGCGCCTCGGTGCGGCCTACGCGATCGAGCTCGCGAAGGGCGGCCTCGGCGAGAACCACGAAGCGTTCCAACGAATGGCCGACGGAATCCGCGTGAGGGAACGTGGCGCTCGTGTCGATCCGGACTCTTCGCCCTGTGACACGCAAACCTCGTGGCTATGGCTCGGACTCGCGATGACGGCGGCCGGCGCGTTGTGGCTCAGCCGTCGCGCGGGTTAGACGCCGCCGTTCGCGACACCGAACCGCTCTACGGCGCTCCGCTACCGCTGCCCCCCGGTGGCCCGCCGGAGCCGCCGCCGGGGGCGCCGTACCACTTCGCGGGCACCGTGATGCTCGCCGAGACCTTCGCGCCGGCGACCTTCACGGCGACGCAGCGCACGTCCTTCACCGGGCTCTGGGGCGGCGCCATCGCGCACGCGCTGTGCGGACCCGTACGCGCTCCTACGATCTCCGCCGGGCCACCCAGCGCCGCGCGCATGTAGATCGGTAGCGGCTTCTCCGTCGAGATCGCGACTTGATCCAGATCTCGCAGCTGATCGGACGTCTTGATGTCGAGCGCCATGCCGACGAGGAACACCATCGCCATCGGCGCGGGCTTGCCGTCCTCGGTCTTCACGTCGATGGTGACCGTCGTCGGACCCGGCGACGCGTCGATCGTGGTCTTCGTGCGGCCGGCGACCTCGACGCGCAGCGCGAACATGTCCTTCGGGCGCGGGCCGCCGCCGCCGATCATCGGATACACGACGTACGGACCGGGCGCGATCGAGTCGAGCGCGAACGTTCCATCGGGGCCGGTCTGCACGAAGAAGTTCGAGCTCGTCGCGCCGACCGGGTTCGCGATCACGATCGTGTCGGCGAGCGGCTTGCCGTCCTTGGTGATCGTGCCTTCGAGGCCCGCGGTCTTCGCGAGCACGAGCTCGACGGTGGCGCTGTCCGGAGAGGCGGGCAGGCGGACGGACGGCGAGCGCAGCGCGTCTTTGCCGGCGACGATGGTGATCGGGTTCGGCGGGAAGCCTTCGATGCGGAAGTTGCCGGCCTCGTCGGTGACGGTGTCCTTCGCGTCGATCGATTCGTCCGGGATATACAGCTCGGCGCCGCCGCCCGTGAGCAGCTTGCCGGCGGCGACCTTCGCGTTCGCGATCGGGACACGATTCTCGTCGACGACGCGGCCCGAGACGGAGCGGCCGTTCTGCACGGTGATCGTGCCGACGTCCGTGGGCTTGCCTTCGGCGACGGTGACGTCCTTGGCCTTCGCGGCGAGGAAGCGACGGCCATCGATGACGATCGTGTGCGTGCCCGCGACGGTGGGGACAGAGAACGAGCCGTCGGCGGTCGCGAACGGAACGGGGTAGGTGCCGCCGATCGAGACGGTGAACGAGGTGGGTGCGGTGCCGTCGGCGAGCGCGACCTTGCCGGTCACCGTGCCGTCGGCGGGGAGGACGATGCGTGCGTTCAGATCGCCGGGCTTGGTCTCGAGCGCGCGTGCGAGCTCGATCGCGGACTCGGACGCGCCGGGCCGCGCCGCACGTAGACGATAGGCACCGTCGGGCAGCCCACTGAAACGAAACGCGCCGGCTTGGTCGGTGACGGCTTCTTGGATGCCGCGGACGATCCACGCTTGTTGATCGGTGACGCCGCCGTTCCACACGGGCTCGGCGATCACCTGCGCGTCGCCGATCGCTTGGCCCGTGCTGTCGACGACAGTGCCGGCGATCGCGCCGACGACGTCGAGCTTGATCGTCAGCTCGTGTGCCGGCTTCGCCGCGAGATCGGCGGGCACGAGCGCCGAGGATCCGGCGGGCGACGACGCGACGACATCGACCGCGCGGCGCGGCAGGCCCTCGATCGAGAACGTGCCATCGGGTGCGGTGAACGCTTGGCGCTGCGCGCGCCAGAACGTGGTGCCGCGCACGACGACGCGAACGTCCGCCGCGGCGACCGGTGCGCCGCTGCTGTCTTGCACGACGCCCTTGATCGTCGCGCCCTCGGCGAGCACGAGCTCGACACCCGTCTTCGCGTTGGCGCCGTCGACGGTGATCGGTGCGCTGGTCACGGGCGCGTAGGTGCCGTGTGTCGCCGTGAGCCGCCACGTGCCCGCCGCGATCGTCGGCAACGAGAACCTGCCGTCGGCGCTGGTCTCGACGCCATCGCGACGCGCGTCGACGACGGGGAACGGCTCGCTCGCGGCGGTCGCGACCACGCGTGCTCCACCGACCGGCTTGCCGGCGTCGTCGATGACCTTGCCGGAGAGCGCTGCACCCTTCGCGAGCGAGAGCGACACGCGCGAGGGCGCGGCGGGCGAGCCCGACGTCGACAGCATCATGGCAGCGGGTGCGAAGCCGTTCGCGCGCGCGACGAGCGGTGCCCACGCCGCGCCGACGCCGCGCAGCGTGGCGATGCCCTGGTCATTCGTCGTCGCTTTCCACGTCAGCGTCGAGCGCAGCTCGACCTCGGCCCCTTTGACCGCAGCGCCATCACCGCTCGCGGTGACGACCACCTCGACGAGCCCGCCTTCGCGCATGCGCAGCGTGACCGGCTCCGGCTTGTCCGTCAGGCGCAGGCGCGCGGGGCCTGCGTACCCGACGTACTCCTTCGGGCTGGTGATGTGCGCGGTCGCTTCGAGGCGGTAGTCGCGCGCGATGAGGCCCTCGAACACGAAGTTACCGCCGGCGTCGCTCTCGGTCGTCTTCGGTGGGTTCGCGTCGATCGCGACGAGCGCGCCGGCGACGGGTTGATCCTTGTCGTCGATGACCTGGCCTTCGATCCGGAACGAGCCCTTCGGATCGTCGTCGTGCGCGATGTCCGGTGCGCGAGAGGCCCCGCCGCTGCTCGTGGCCGGTGGCGCGACCGGCTTCGGGGGCGGCTTCGCGCTGCCCTCGGTGATCTTCGTCGGTCCGGCGAGGTCGGCCTCTTTGGTGCCGAACCAGCCGAAGTGTCTGCCGGCGAAGAACGCCGCGACGGCGAGTACGGCGACGGTGATTGCGATCTTGATCCCTGTCTTCACGAGTAACCCTCCAACGACTGCGGCGCCGTGTCCCGAAGACACGGCCATGGGAAGAGGAGCGACGAGCGCCATCCAGCGTTTGCGATCACCGCCGTGCTGTTGATCGAGTGCACCGCGCACACGCGCGAGTGCCTCGGCCAGCCGCGATCGCACCGTCGCGCCGGGGATTCCCTGCGCACGTGCGATCTCCGCGGCGCTCATGCCCTCGAAGAACCGGAGGAGCAGCACATCGCGCAGCGCCTCCGGCAGCTCGAGGACAATCGTCGCGACCTTTTGTTGCATCCGCGCGCGCTCGACGAGCTCGTCCGACGACGGAATCTCGTTCGTCACCGGCACCGTCACGCCGCTGGCCGCGGACTCGCGCTTCTCGCGGCGAGAGCGACCGCGCAGCGACATCTTCGCGAGGTTGCGCGCCACGCCCGCGAGCCACGGGCGGATCGGCCCCTCTCGTTTCGGAGGCTTGCTCAACGCGACCTCGAACGTGTCCTGCACGACGTCCGGCGCGGACGCGTCACCGACGAGGGCCCGCGCGAGCTGCAGGAGCCAGTCCGTGTGCGCGAGGAGCTCCTCGGCATTCGGGGCGTTCGGCGCGCTGGCAGGAGCGGTCACGCCCCCATCTTGCCGCCGCGCCCGGAAGTGTTGCCGGCCGGATCGAGATTCTTCGCGGGATCGTCATTGACGGATGGCGTATGCACGGTTATGTATATGCGTGTCCATGCAAGCCGTCGTGTTCGAGACCCTCGCCGACCCCGCGCGCCGCCGCATCGTCGAGGTGCTGCGCGGCGGCGAGAAGGCCGTGAACGACATCGTCGAGCAGATGGAGATCCATCAGTCCGGCGTGTCGCGGCACCTGCGCCTGCTGTCGGAGGCGGGCTTCGTGCAAGTGCGACCGGACGGCGCGCGCCGTCTGTACTCCCTGCGGCGCGAGCCGTTCGACGAGCTCGACGCATGGCTCTCGCAGTTCAAGAAGACGTGGGACGCACGTCTCGATCGATTTGCCGTCGAGCTCGAGCGCCGAAAGAAGGCGCGGAAAGATCAGAAACCGTGACCACGAAGAAACAAGTGACGATGGAGCGCACGTTCGATGCAGCGCTCTCCGACGTGTGGGACCTGTGGACCACCAAGGAGGGCATCGAGTCGTGGTGGGGGCCGGAGGGCTTCCGCGTCGAAGTGCGGTCGATCGATCTGCGTCCCGGCGGCAAGCTCGCGTACGCCATGATCGCGGTCGCGCCCGAGATGGTCGCGTTCATGAAGAGCGCGGGGATGCCCGTCGCCACCGAGAACCACCTCACGTATCGCGAGGTCGTGGCGCAGAAGCTGCTCGTCTACGATCACTCGACCGACTTCATCAAAGACGTCGAGCCGTACAACGTCACTCACCGCGTCGAGCTGTTCCCGAGCGGCGACAGCGTTCGCATGGTGCTCACGTTCGATGCGATGCACGCGGAGGAGTGGACGCAGCGCGCGGCCGCCGGCTGGGAGCAAGAGCTCGGCAAGCTCGGCCGCGTCCTCGCTACCAAGAAGCGCTAGGCGTACGCGCCGCGCGCCACGACTCGGTATCGATCGATCGGGGCCCGTGTCATGAGACCGTCGCCGCGTGAGGCTCTCGCTCGTCGTCCTGCTCGCCGCGTGCGCGAGCGCTCCGAAGACTTCCGTCGAACCGCCCGGCCGTGCGCAGCGCGTCTCGATCGGATCGATCGAAGCCTACGCGCTCGCCGACGGTCACCTCGCGCTCCCCAACGATGGCGCGCTGTTCGGCGTCGGTCATCCGCCGAGCGAGACCGGCGATGTTCTCGCCGCCGCGGGACTCGTGCGCGACACCATCCACCTCGATATCCAGTGCCTCCTCGTCAAGGCAGGTGACCGCGTGATCCTGTTCGATGCCGGTATGGGGGCGTTCTCGCCCGATGCCGGGCACCTCCCCGCGTCGCTCGCGCGCGGGGGTGTACTTCCCTCGGCGATCACCGACATCTTCATCTCGCACGCGCACAGCGACCACATCGGCGGCCTCGTGACGAAGGCGGGCGCGCTGGCGTTTCCGGCGGCGACGATCCACATGTCGGCGCCCGAATGGGCCGCGCTCCAGGCAGACACCGCGGACGCGGACAGCCAGCGCTTCGTCGCGGTGATCGCGTCGAAGGTCGAGCCGTTCGAGCCCGGCGCGCAGGTGCTCCCCGTCGTGAAGGCCGTCGCGACGCCGGGCCACACGGTAGGTCACAGCTCGTACGTGATCGGCACCGCGCCCGACACGCTGCTCTACACCGGCGACGTCGTGCATCACGCGATCCTCTCGCTGCAGCGCCCCACGTGGTCGGTGCAGGTCGACACGGATCACGCCGCCGCCGATGCGCTGCGACCGCAGATGCTCGCGACGCTCGCGGCCGATCACACGCACGTGTTCGTGCCGCACGTCCCGTTTCCGGGCATCGGGCACGTTGTCGTCGATGGACCCGGCTTCGCGTGGAAGCCTGACTAGCCCCAGACGCGAGGACCGCGAGCGTGACTTCACTGGGCGGACGTGCTCCGCAGCCTTGGAGCCGTGACGCCTGCGCGTTGCTTCGGCACGAGCTTCGTGTCGCGGGATACACTCGCCTCCGAAGTGAGCGTCTCCTTCCTCCGAAGCTGGATTCTCAGAGGCGCTGGCAGCAGTCAGCCTTCGTTGCCCGACCTGGATCCGGCGCTCGTGTTTGACGACGGAATCTTCTGCATCACCACCGACGCGATCGAGACCCTCGCTCAGGGAGAACCGTTCACGAACGTTCGCATCATCACCGAAGTGCTCGCCGAGTCGTCCGTGTGCATCGTCGCTGAAGGCACGGACCCAGTGACCAACCTGCGCCATCGACAATCGTGGGTCTTCGAATTCACCGCTGGCAAGATCTCCCGGATCGTTCTGACCAGCGCGCCGATTCCCGAACAGCCGCATGACGGGCGCCTTTCGCTCGGTTCGGTCGCCGGTTGATCATCATGGCTCCTCCTCGGTCTCGATGATCGATTCGATCACCGGCGTGAGCACGGTGCGCATGCCGGCGAACGACGGGGCGAACAGCGACAGCTGATCGGGGTCGGCGAACACCGCGGCGAAATCGTCGGGCGCCAACGCACGGGCGATGCGGCTCGCGAAGTTGTCGCGCAGGATCCGCACGTAGTGATCGACGTCGTAGTCGCGGCGATCGTGATCGATCGTCGAGGGCAGCTCGTCGTCATCGAGCTCCTCGATCACGCGGCCGGTCCCGCGCGCGGTGCGATAGACGCGGACACGCTCGCCGACGCTCCACGTCGTGTGGCCGCTCGCGAGCATGGCCTCGTAGCTCAGCTCGCGCCGCGACTCGCGCGTGGCGAGGTACTGCTCGGGTGTCTTCGAGAGCCGCACGCGCGAGGACACGTCGTACGTCCGCATCGTTCGCTTGCGCAGCGCGCTCACCGTCGCGAGGTACGCCTCGCGGACGCCCGCGATGTCGTTCGCGAACAGCCGCGCGATGGCGCTGCGCAAGAACGCCTCGCCGAACGGCTCGGCGCGGCTGGAGCGAAACGCGACGCCGCGCAGGATCAGCTCGTCGTCGAACGTGAGCAGCGCGTAGTTCTTCGGCTCGTGCGAGAGCATCGCGGCGTAGCGCCCCTCGAGCTCGAGCTGGACGAGCGGTGGCAACAGCGCGCCGACCTCGGCGACGACGCGCGCTTCGTCCTCGCGAGTCCACGCATCGGGCACCGCGAAGTACACGCCATCGGTGTCCGCCTCGAGGAGCGCCACGCCGTGCTCGCGCAGCGCATCGCACATCAGCGTCAGCGTCTCGCGACCGCGGCGCGTGACCTCGTTCGCCGCGTGGATGTCCGAGAACCGCGTCAGACCGCCCGCGCCGAGGTAGCCGTACGCGGAGTTCACGACCAGCTTCATCGCGGCGGACATCGCCTCGTGCTCGTGCCGCTCGGCGGAGTGGGGCGGGGCGGCCTTCGCGGCGGCCTTCGCGGCGAGCCGCTGCACGACCAGGCGATCCACGATCGAGAGCAGCGCACCTTTGCGATCGCGCACGGGCGAGATCCGGTACTGCCGCATCAGCGACGGATACAGGCTCGCGACGTCTGCCTTGACCACGCGATGCGCTACGCCCGCGGCGAACAGGTGGAGCGCCGCGCCGTTGTGCTCGGTCCCGTCGCCGGCGCGATGCGCGGGCAGCGCTTCGTTGGCACGGAGATACGCGCGTACGAGCAGCGGATCGATCACGCCCGTCGCGGGGCCCGCGTCCGAGAGTCGCTCGTAGCGCCGCGGTGCCATGCGGGCGAGCGCGAACGCTGCGCCGCACAGGAGGCGCGCGAGCCCGGCGACCTCCTCGACGTCGGCGCGTGCGTAGCGGCGCACGCGATCCGGATCGCGTTGATAGACGTCCCAGATCTGGTCGCCGCGAATGTGCTCGCGATCGGGACCGGCGACGCCGAGGTGACGCGCGACCGCTTTGAGCCCGTGGCCCGGCAAGTCGCGCGCGGCGAAGTCGTGGCGCAGCACCGCGTCGAGCGTGTCGATCAGCTCGCGCCCCGGCGCGCTGAACCGCACGCGGCGCGTGGCGTCGCCGCTGCCGATCGCCACGCCGCGTCGCGCACCGCGTTGCCGCAGTCCCGGCGGTCCCACGCGTGCGAGGGCGAGCGGCACACCGAGCATGCGAGCGCGCTTGTCGAGGAACGGCAGATCGAACCCGTGCAGGTTGTGGTTCTCGATCACGTCCGGATCGATCGCGCGCACGCGCTCGACGATCGCCGCGATCAGCCGCGCTTCGTCCGCGTCTTCGAGCAGCGTGACCTCGCCATCGGGGGCGCGAATCGCGGCCAAGAAGATCCGATCGCGCTGCGGGTCGAGCCCGGTCGTCTCGAGATCGATCTGCATGCGCCGCACGTCGTCGAGGCCGAGCTCGCGAAAGCACGTGCGTCCAGTCGCGACGAGGTATTGCTCCTCGGGTGCGAGCACGAGCACGCTGTCGCCGAGATCGCGCACGTGGTTCACGTGCTGTCCGAGCCGCCGGCTCGCCGCGCGCACGACGGCGCTGGCGAGCGTGGTCATGTCGTCGGCACGCACCACGAAGCGCAGCTCGCCGTCTCCTGCGAGCTCGCGCACGCTGACCCGCGCATCGAGACCGTCGACCGCATCGACGAGTATCCACGGGCGGAACGTGACCTGGTCGTGGATCAGCGCGCCGTCCTCGCGCCGCCACACGTGGACCCGGCCATCGCCCTCGGACCACACCGAGACGATGCCGGGTGTCGGGTCCCAGCCGAACAGCCATTCGTCTTCGATCGCGGCCACGTTCGCGCACCCTAGCGCGGCGCGGATGTTCGCGGCCAGGGGCGCGAAAACGTCGGAATAATCGACGTGGCGTGTGGTGCTACGAAGATTGGCGTGTGGGGCGGGGCTCGACGAAGAATCGTCGTTGACCGGACGGGATACGGCGTGGGAAACGGGCGCCATGTCGCGCTGGTTGGTTGGCTTGTTCGTCCTCGGTGGCTGTGCGTCGCGTCCCGCGCCGGTCGCGCCGACCTCGGCTCCGTCCTCACCCTCGACGGTGGCGACGGTCACGCAGGTCCGCGCGGATGCGCCGGGCGATCCTCTCGCGGTCGCGGCGGCGGCGTACGAGCGCGGCGCGGCCGCGAACACGGCGTGGAAGTTCGACGAGGCGACGACCGAGCTCGATATCGCGCTGGACATCTACCAGACACGGCTCCCCGAGACCGACGAGCGGTTCCTCGACACCCTGGTCGAGCTCGGTCGCGCCACCCGCGGTGCGAGCGATTGGAGTCGCTCGGAGAAAGTGCTGCGCCGCTGGATGGCGATCGTGAAAGCGAAGGGCGATCGCTACGAGGAGGCGCGCGCGCTGAACCAGCTCGGGCTCACGATCGATCAGGGTGGCGATCCGCGCGGTGGCATGAAGATGTTCGAGGCCGCGCTCGCGATCGATGACGAGCTCGGGCTCCCCGACGACGACTCGGAGAAGAACGCGCATCTGCACAACCTCGGGCTGGTGCTCTCGGATCTCAACGAGCACAAGCGCGCGGCGAAGCTCCTCGAGCGCGTGCTCGTCGTCGATCGCGCGGCGGATCCGGTGAGCGTGTCCACCGCGAACACGATGCACAACCTCGCCCTCACGTATCGCGACTCCGGCGAGTACGCGAAAGCGAAGCCGCTGTTCGAGTCGGCGATCCGGATCCTCACCGCGAAGGTCGGCGCGAATCATCCCCGATTGGTCCCCAGCCTGAACGGCCTCGCCGGCACGCTCCTGCTGTTGCGCGAGTACGACGAGGCGGAGCTGCTCTACGGTCAAGTGCTCGCGTTCCCGAACCTGAACTCCGAGTCGCGCATCATCGCGCTCGCGGACCTCGCGGTCGTCGAGACCGAGACCCAGCGCTACGACGAGGCGATCGTGCACCTCGACGAATCGATGGCGCTGCTCGAGAAGCGGTACGTCGCCGCGGGTGGTCACGCCGAGACGATCCGCACGCTGATCAAGCGCGCCGAAGCGCACGTCGCCCTGCGTAACTACTCGCTCGCGCTACGCGACACCGATGCGGCGATCGCGATGTCGATGAAGATCAACGCGGGCGATCACGCGAACATCGCGAAGACGATCGACGACGCCGCGGATGTCTGGGCGTCGGTGCCGACCGAGGCCAAGCGCACGAAGGCGCTCCAGGCCCGCGCGCGCGCCATTCGCGCCGGGAAGTAGAACTCCCACCTGAACGGATGTCGCGACACGAGAACGCGGCTCCGGCCGCCCACGACGCGATGCTCGCCTATAAGATGGAGAGCGGTGAGGGTGACGACAGCCACGTGGCTGGTGCTCGCGGCATGCGGTGCACCCGAGCCAGCGCCCACGGCGCCCGCGAAGTCCGCGACGTCCGCCAGCGTCACCGTGCGTCCCGTGGTGGTCGCCGCGTCGAGCGAGACCACGCCGGCGTGGATGCAACCGTGCGCCGCCGGTGAACCGGCGACGGCGCGCTGGCGGTTCGCGCTGATCGCGAGCGCGTTCGAACCCGCTCGATCGATCTCGACGAAGGAGCTCGTCGCGAAGTGGCGCGCGGGCGAGATCGCCGCCACCGACGACACGGCATCCGCGCTCGCGGCCGCGCTCGGACCCCACGGCAGCGCGTCGCCGCTCGTCGAGCGAGATCCCGTCGCGAACGGCTGGGCGATCGTGCCGGCGCAGCGACTGTCGCCTGCGTGGAGCGTGATCGAGGTCGACGACAAGCATCCCCTCGTCGACGACGGCGTGCTGGCGCTCCCGATCTGCGGCGCGGGCAACATCGACCGCGACAAGCTCACGACGCTCGTGATGAGCGGCACGACCGCGCTGACCGGACGCACCGCGAAGCGCGTCGACGACACCGGCATTCGCGACACGGTGAAGTACATCGCGCCCTTCTTTCGCAGCGCGGACCTCGTACACGTGAGCAACGAAGTCTCGTTCGTCCGCGGCTGCAAACCCCAGACGGGGCAGGACAAGACCGAGCTCAAGTTCTGCTCGCGCGATCGTCACATCAAGCTACTCGAAGCGCTCAACACCAAGCTCGTCGAGCTCACGGGCAGTCACCTCACCGACTACGGCTCGCGAGCGATGGCGCGCACGATCCAGATGTACGAGAAGCGCGGCTGGCTGTGGTTCGGCGGTGGCCGCACGCAGATCGAAGCGAGCGAGCCGCGGATCGTCGAGCACCACGGCAATCGTCTCGCGTTCGTCGGTTGCAACGCGGTCAACTGGTGGGTCAAAGCGATCAGCCCCGGGCTCGGCACCGCGAACTGCGATTGGGCGCGCATGCGCTGGCAGATCCAGGAGCTGCGCCGCGATGGCTATCTCCCGATCGCGACGGTGCAACATCGCGAGCTGCGAACGCACACGCCGGCGCCCGATCTGGTCCGCGATCTGCGCGGCCTGGCCGAAGCAGGCGCGATGTTCGTCCTCGGCAGTCAGGCGCACGTCGCGCATCCGTGGGACGTGCACTTCGGTGGCTACGTCCACTACGGGCCGGGCAACATCTTGTTCGCGCAGTATCGCGACGGTCAACGCGACGCGGCGGTCGACAAGCTGTTCATCCACGAGGGCACGCTGCTCAGCGTCGCGCACATCTACACGCGCACCGAGCACGGCCAGCCGCGCTTGCTCACCGATGGCGAGCGCGAAGACTTTCTTGGAGACCTCGCCAACGCATCGTCGATCATCGCACCGCCCGATCCGTGGGCATCGCCGGCGGTGTCGCCGCCCACGCGCGAGCGGCCCGACTCCGTCGTCGTCGATGGTCGTGCGCAGCGGCTGAGCATCGTGTTGCCGGCGCGCATCGAGGACGGCAAGCGCTACCCGCTCGTGGTCGACTTGGATCAGTCGCAAGCGCCTCGCGACGATGCGTTCCTCGTGCGCCGCGTGGGCGGCTTCGTCGTGACCGCCGGTCACGCGCCGGCATCGTCGGCGAAGAGCAAGGCCATCGTCGAGTTCATGCGTACCAAGTATCCGATCGATCGGCGCGCGGTGACGGTCACCGCGGATCCGGAGCATCCCGAGCGGCGGCATCGCTCACATCGCTCGACGCGAGCGAAGCGTTTGCGCCTTCGCGCAAGCAGCGAATAGCGATCACTCTTGGCGCGTTGACGCCGATCCTTCAAAAGTGCCGACGCTGTTGATGCAGCTCGACCGGCACGCACTGGATCGACGTGTTAGTTTCGCGGCGACGCCATGGGAACCAATCGTCTCGTCGTTGTGGTCTGTGCGGCACTTGCCGCGTGTGGTGGTGGATCGAAAGCGAAAGGCGACCTCACCGTCGCCGGCACGCCATCGGGTGAAGTCACCGGCCAGATGCGCGTTGTCCTCGCGTTCTCGCGCCCGATGGTGCTCAAGCCGATGTTCGGCCAGCCCGTCGCGAAGCCACCGCTGACCATCTCACCGCCGCTCGCCGGCACCGCGACGTGGACAGACGAGAAGACGCTGGCGTTCGTGCCGTCGGGAAACCTGCCGGTGTCGACGAAGTACACCGTGACGGTGCTCGGCGAGACGCGTGCGCTCGACGGCGCGGTGATCGGCCCGGCGACGACGTTCGAGTTCTTCACCGAGCGATTGCGCGCGACCGCCGATGTCATCGGCATCAAGGAGCGCGCGACGAAGGATCAGATCGTTCGCCTCGACTTCACGCAAGAGGTCGCGTTCGATCAGGTCGCGCAGAACTGCAGCTACGAGTCCGGCGCGAACAAGTTCAAGGTGAAGCTCGCGCCCGATTCGGCGACGGGCACCGCGCGCCAGTTCAGCGTGCAGCCCGCGGGCGAGCTGGCGCTCGACACCGAGTGGAGCATCACGTGCCGCGCGGGCCTTCGAGGCACCGTCGGTAACCTCGGCCTCGCGGAGGCAGCGACCGAGAAGTTCAAGACCTACGGCGCGCTCGAGTTCGTCGGGCTCACGCCGACGGGAAACGACATCGTTCCCGACGAGGATCTCACGCTCGACATCGCGTTCTCCAATCCGCTCGCCGAGCCGTACGCGATGAAGCTCGAGCCGAAAGCGCCCGGGTTCCCGCAGCGCTGCCACGATGGCGCACAGCCCGCGGGCATCAGCTGTGGTGTGCAGCTCGATCCGCTGACCAACTACACGCTGACGATCGATGCGACGCAGAAGGACGTGTTCGGTCAGACGCTCGGCAAGGCCGAGACGCTGACGTTCCGCACCACCGACGCGAAGCCGACGATCTCGATGGAGTCGGGTTACTTCGTCGCCGAGCTGTCGCGCCCGGTGATTCCGATCTGGACGCGCAACGTGACGTCGCTCGATGTCACCGCGATCGACATCACGCAGGCGAACTTCCACCAGATCGCGCCGCTGCTCGACTGGTGGGATCCGAAGCCTGCCGATCTCGTGACGGCGAAGCTGACCGGTAAGAAGAAGACGGTGCCGATCACGGGCACGAAGAACAAGTGGGGACAGCACTCGCTCGGCGCGCAGGAGCTGTTCGGCAGCGCGCCCGGACCGGGCATGTACTACGTCGAGGTCGGCAGCAAAGAGGTCCAGAAGGATCCGTACGTCGACGGCGGCCGCCAGAAGGTGCTCGTCAACTTCACGGACATCGGCCTCGTGAGCAAGCTGAGCCCGTCGCGCGGCCTCGTGTGGGCGACGAAGCTCTCGACGGGCAAGCCGCTGCCGGGCGCGACGATCACCGTGCGCGACGTGCAGGGCAAGGTCACGTTCACCGGCACCACCGACGCGAACGGCGTCGCCGTGTTGCCGCCGACGAGCAAGATCTCCGGCAAGGCCGCGGTCTCCGAGGACGAGAACGAGTGGCACTCGGAGGAGAACGGCATCCGCATCTACGCGGCGCTCGGCAACGACTGGACGATGATCAACCCGATCCGCTCGGGTGGCCTCGCGACGTGGAACTTCAACATCTCCGCCGACAGCTCGCCCGCGGCCGTGAAGCTGCGCGGGTTCATGCACACGGATCGCGGGCTGTATCGCCCGGGCGAGAAGGTCCACATCAAAGGCATCGCGCGTGTGTCCAAGCTCGGCGAGCCGCTGACCACGCCGACGGCGGGCCAGAAGGTCAACGTCGAGATCAGCGGCCCGCAGGGCAAGACGTTCGCCGACGCCGTCGCGAAGCTGTCCGCGTTCGGTGGGTTCTGGCTCGACGTCGATCTGCCGGCCGACGCGCGCCTCGGTGACTACACCATCCGCGCGAAGGTCGGCGACCTCGGCACGTTCACCCGTGAATTCTCCGTCGAGGAGTACCGCGCGGCGACGTTCGAGGTGACCGGCAAGCTCAAGGAGCCGCTGATCGTGCATCGCGGCAAGATCGCGGCGACGGTCAACGCGAGCTACCTGTACGGTGCTCCACTGCGTAGCGGCGACGTGAACGTCACGGTGCACAGCCGCAAGCGCCACGTCGACTTCGAGAAGGACCTCGCCGAGTTCCAGTTCTCCGACGATCGTCGTTACGACAGCTACTACTACGACGAGTCCGAGTACAGCCAGCAGCTCGTCACCGAGGATCACCTGACGCTCGACGACAAGGGCAACGCGACGCTCGGCATCGCGATCAGCCCGACGGACGTCTATCAGGACTCCGATCTGCTCGTGCGCGCGGCGGTGACCTCACCGTCGAACGAAGTCATCGCGAAGTCGTTCACGGTGCCGTACTTCAAGTACAAGCGCTACCTCGGCATCAAGAGCGACGGTTGGTTCCTCGACGTCAAGAAGCCCACGAAGTTCAAGATCGTCGGCGCATCGCCCGACGGCAAGATGGTCGACGGCACGGCGAAGGTCACGATCACGCGGCGCGATTGGAACTGCGTGTGGGAGGACTGGGGCTATCGCGGCAGCTACTCGTGCAACGACAAGACGGAGACGCTGCTGACCAAGGTCATCCAGCTCACCGCGAACAAGCCCGTCGATATCGACTTCACGCCCGACAAGGACGGCGACTACCTCGTCGTCGTCGAGAGCGACAACGACAAGGACAAGGACGAGACCGCGGTCGCGGCGCTCCAGGTCTACGCGTGGGGTGGCGAGGGCGGCTCGTGGCGCTCGAGCGACTCGCTGTCGTTCGATGTCGTCGCGGACAAGAAGGAGTACAAGGCGGGCGACACCGCGACGCTGATCCTCAAGACGGATCTCGCGCAGGCGACCGGCCTCGTGACGATCGAGCGCGATGGCGTGATCGAGCAGAGGATGATCGACATCACTCCGAAGACGAAGTCGCTCACGGTGCCGATCACCGAGGCGATGGCGCCGAACGTCTACGTCTCCGTCGCGCTCGTGCAGGGACGGACCGGCGAAGGACCGCGCGGCAAGCCCCGCATGCGCATGGGCATGCTGAATCTCCCGGTGCGGCCGGCGGACAACAAGTTGACCGTGTCGATCGAGACGGACAAGCCCGACTATCGACCGGGTGCGCCCGTCACCGCGACGGTGAAGGTCGTCGACCGAGAGGGCAAGCCCGTTAGCGCCGAGGTGTCGATCACCGCCGCCGACGAAGGCGTGCTGTCGCTGATCGGGTACGAAACCCCGAACCCGATCCCGACGTTCTGGGCTCCATGGGGCAACGGCGTCACGAGCGCGACCCAGTTCGAGTTCATTCGCGACATCCCGGGGCCGAACCTCGAGCGACCCGCGACCGGTGGCGATGCACCCGGTACGCTGCGCTCGCGCTTCGCGTCGACGGCAGTGTGGGCGCCCGGTGCGGTCACCGATGCCAACGGCGTCGCGACCGTGAAGTTCAACGCGCCGGACAACCTCACCGCATTCCGCGTGATGGCCGTGGCTGCGGACAAGACGTACAAGTTCGGCTCGTCGGACAAGCGCTTCACCGTGAGCAAGCCGCTGCAGCTCATGCAGTCGCTGCCGCGGTTCTTCGCGCTCGGTGACAAGCTGCACGGAGGCGTCATCGTTCACAACGAGACGGGCGGGGCAGGGACGGCGACGGTGAAGGTCACCGGCGACAACGTCACGATCACGGGCGCGGCCGAACAAACCGTGCAGCTCGCGAAGGGCGCGCGCACGCCGGTGCTGTTCGACATCGCGGCAAAGGATCTCGGCGACGCGAAGCTGCGCTTCTCCGTCACCATGAACAACGAGAACGACGCGGTGGAGTTCACGCTGCCCGTGATCCACCCGTCGCCGCTGTACACGGATCACGTCGGTCACGCGGCGGTCACCGCGGACACGAAGCTCGCCGTGACGGTCCCCGCCGATGCGGTGCCCGGCAGCGTGCAGCTCGCGATCTCCGTCGATCCCGACGGGCTCGCCGGCATCGAGGACAGCTTGCGCGGCCTCGTCGGCTATCCGTACGGCTGCCTCGAGCAGACCACGTCGAAGGTCATCCCGATGATCGCGGTGCGCGATCTCGCCGAGGCGCTCGCCATCGATGGCCTCGCGGGTCCCAAGCTCGAGGGCTTCGTCAACGCGGGCATCGCGAAGATCGGTCGCCATCAGACGGCGTACGGCGGATTCTCGCTGTGGCCGGGCGGCGCGCCGGACGCGTACTACACGGCGTACGCGCTGTGGGGGCTCAACATCGCGCAGAAGGCCGGCTACAAGGTCGACAAGCAGCGCATCGAGGATGGCCTCGAGTATCTGCGCAACGACGGCAAGAACCCGGACACGTCGCATCACTGGTACTCGGAGTCCGGCAACCTCGGGAACCAAGCGTTCGCGCTGTACGTGCGCGCGGTGCTCGGCGACAAGGACGCGCCGGGCGCGACGACGCTGCTCGCGAACCCGAAGCTGCCGATCTACGGCAAGGCGTACGCGCTGCGTGCCCTCGCCACGAGCCTGAGCCCGAAGGACCCCGCGGTCACCAAGCTCATCGGCGAGCTGTCCACGCTCGCCGCGGCGGCCGCGAAGAGCGACGCGCTGATCGAAGAGCCCGACGAGAAGAACATGGGCTGGTACATGTCGAGCCCGCTGCGCACGACGGCGATGGTGCTGCACGCGCTCGTCGAGCTCGACGGCAAGAACCCGTCGATCCCCGGCCTCGTGCGCGCGATCATGAAGGACCGCCGCAAGCGGACGTACATCGACACGCAGTCGAACCTGTACTCGCTGCTCGCGCTGTCCGCGTACGCGAAGGCGAACAACGCGAAGACGCCGTCGATCAATGTCGCGCTCGATGGCCAGCAGATCATCAGCGGTGCGCTCTCCGGCAAGCAGCGGATGCGCGTGGCCACGGTGCCGCTCGCGGCCAACGGCGAGCTGACGTTCGCGCCGCAGGGCGAGGTCACGTACTCGGTCGAAGTGAAGTACCGCAAGAAGCCCGAGGCGCTGAAGTTCGAGAACAAGGGACTCGGCATCACGCGCGAGTACCTCGACGAGAAGGGCGTGCCCAAGACGTCGTTCACCGTCGGTGACGTGGTGGTCGTGCGGCTCTCGCTGCAGCTCAACGAGGACGTGAATCACATCATGATCTCGGATGCGATTCCGGCCGCGTTCGAGCCGCTCAACACGCGCCTCGTCACCACCGGCGATGCAGGCGTGAAGCAGACCGAGTCGTGGGGCATCTATCGCGAGATGCGCGATGACCACGTGAACTTCACGAACGAGTGGTCGTCCGACGGCAACTACGTCTACGAGTACACGATGCGCGCGACCTCGGTCGGCACGTTCGCGCGCCCGCCGGCGCTGACCGAGCTGATGTACGACCCGGCGATTCGCGGACAGACGGCCGCGGACGTCATCGAGGTGAAGAAGAAGTAGATGGGCGTGATCTCGCGAATCGTCGCGGGGGCACGCACGGCCACCACGTCACGCGCGTGGCGCTGGCCTCGCCGCATCGTGCTCGCGATGTCCTCGGTGATCGTGCTCGCGGCGATCGCCTGGCACATCGCGATCCGCGTCGCGGACTACGATCTCGATCTGCTCGACAAGTCCGCCGCGACGTCGATGACGGTGAGCGACGCGAACGGCATCGTGCTCCGTCAGGAAGCCACCAGCGCCGGCCTGCGCGAGCGCTGGGTGCCGCTCGAGAAAATCTCGAAGCACCTGATCGATGCCACGCTGGCGAGCGAGGACGGCGACTTCTACGACCACGCGGGCGTCGATTGGTCCGCGATGGCGCGCTCGATCTATCTCAACGTCACGCGACGCGGCGCCGAGTTCGGTGGCTCGACGATCACGATGCAGCTCGTGCGGCTCACCGCCGGCACGGCGCGATCGATGACCGGCAAGCTGCGCCAGATGGTGCTCGCCGCGCGGATGGAGCGCACGCTGTCCAAGCACGACATCCTCGAGCAGTACATGAACCGCGTCTACTACGGCAACGGCGCGTGGGGCGCGGAGCAAGCAGCGCGCGTGTACTTCGAGAAGACCGCGGCGGAGCTGTCCGTCGGAGAAGCGGCGATGCTCGCGGTGCTGCCGCGCGGTCCGCACTACTACGATCCGTTCGATCATTGGGAGCGCGTCGAGGATCGCCGGGCGCACATCCTCGAGCTCATGGAGGACGACGGCTACGTCAGCGCGTTCGAGCGCGGGCTCGCCGAGCGCGTTCCTCTCGGCCTCGACAAGACGCGTCCGCACTTTCGGGCGCCGCACTTCGTGGAGCTCGTGAAGCAGCGACTCCCCGACGAGATGCTGCAAGGCGCGACCGTGAAGACCACGCTCGATTGGGCGCTGCAGCGCAACGTGGAGGTCGCGCTCGGCAATCACATCGATCGCGTCGGCCATCGTCACATCTCGCAAGCTGCCGTCGTGGTGATCCGGAACTCCGACGGCGCGATCCTCGCGATGGTCGGCTCGCGCGACTACGAGAACAGCGCGGAGAACGGCGCGTTCGACGGCGTCACGGCACGGCTGCGCCCGGGCTCGACGCTGAAGCCCTTCGTCTACGGCGCCGCGATCGAGCGCGGCGACACGCCGGCGACGATGGCCGAGGACGTCGTCCTGCCCGAGGACGCGCATCAGTTCTACTCGAAGGACGTCAAGAGCCACGGGTTCGCGCGCTATCGCGAGTCGCTCGCGGGCTCGTACAACCTATCCGCGGTGCACACGCTGCAGCGCGTCGGCATCTCGTCCGTGCTCGCGAAGCTGCGCACCGCGGGACTCGGGACGCTCGATCGCCCCGACGCTTCGTACGATTGGGGCCTCGCGATCGGGCACGCGGAAGTGCGGCTGCTCGATCTCACGAGCGCGTTCACGCTGTTCGGCCGCGGCGGTACGTCGATCGCACCGCGCGCGATCGAACGGGCGAGCGTCGCGGGCGGAGCACCGTGGACCGAGCCCGTCGTCGAGCGCCCCCGCGTGTTCTCCGAGGAGGTCACGTACCTCGTCTACGACATCCTGCGCGATCCGGACGCGCGCAAGCCGATGTTCGGAGATCGCGTACCGCTCGATCTGCCGTTCCCGATCGCGCTCAAGACGGGCACGACGAAGGCGTACACGGACCTGTGGGCGATCGGCGCGACGCGCGAGTACACCGTCGGGGTGTGGGCCGGCAACTTCGACGGCTCGCCGACTCACCACGTGATGTCCACCGAAGGCGCGACGCCGCTTCTGCGCGCGACGTACACCGCGATCGCCGCGCGCTACGGCAACCCGACGGCGCCATCGCGCCCGGACACGATCGTCTCCGCGGATATCTGTCCGCTCTCGGGCAAGCGACCGGGGCCGTACTGCGAGCACCACAAGCGCGAGCTGTTCATCGCGGGCCACGTCCCCGAGGAGACGTGCGATTGGCACCAGATGGTGTGCGGCCAGCCGACGATCGTGTACCCGCAAGGCGTCCGCGGCTGGGCGAAGTACTACCGCCGCGTGCCGAAGACCGCGTGTCCGAAGGTGGAGACCTCGTCGGGGCGCGTGGCGATCACGTACCCCGTCGATGGCGCGCGCTTCTTGCTCGAGCCGTTCCGCGCCGCCGAATCACAGCGTCCGCCGATGAACGCGGTGCCCGTCGGGGCACAACTCACGTGGACGATCGATGGCCAGCCCGCGGATCGCTGGGTGCCCACGCCCGGCGAGCATCGCCTCGCGGTGGCGCAGGGCGACCAGCGCGACGAGATCACGATCCACTACGAGTGATTGCCATCGGGGGCGGGCCGATCCGCCGATGACGCAGAGCGTGAACTTCCACCTCCGCATGGCCTCGGCCAATGCTGCGCGATCACGCGGTCATGGACCCCTGTGACATCTCCACCGATTGCGGTAAGACGGGTTCGTCCATGAGCGTTGCATCCGCCAGCCGCCCGACGATCGCTCCCGCGCTCTCGCCGGAGACGTGTTTGAAGATTCACGACCTGATGGTCCACGCGCGCGTCCTCGAGGAGCGCCTGATCACCATGTACAAACAGGGTGACGGGTTCTTCTGGATCGGCGGCCCCGGCGAAGAGGCGTTCAACGTCCCGCTCGGTCTTCTCGTCGACAAGGGAGAAGGCGTCGATCACGACTACCTCCATCTGCACTACCGCTCGAACGCCACGCTGCTCGCGATGGGCGCAAATCCGGTCGATGCGCTGCGGCAGATGAAGAACACGGCGACGGACCCGTACAGCCGCGGCCGCAACTTCGTCGGCCACTTCACGAAGCGCGAGTGGAACGTCGCGCCGGTGTCCTCGCCGATCGAAGTGCAGTACTCGATCGCGATCGGCACCGCTCGTGCGCAGCGCTCCGGCACCGGGGCCAAGGGCATCACGATCGTACAAGGCGGCGACGCCGGAACGGCCGAAGGCGACTTCGCCACGGCGCTCGTGTGGAGCTCGCGCAAAGGGAACGAGCTGCCGTTGCTCATGATCGTCACGAACAACCGCTGGGGCATCTCTACGTCGTTCCAGGGCCAGCACGGGTACGATCAGATCTCCGACCGCGGCAAAGCGTTCGGCATGCCCACGGCGATCGTCGACGGCAACGATCCCGAAGCAGCCCACGCGGCGATCACGAAGGCGATCGAGTACGTGCGTACCGAGCGCAAGCCGTACTTGCTCGAAGCGATGGTGTCCCGCCTGCGCGGTCACTCGTCGGCGAGTGGTGCGAACATGGTCAAAGACGAGGCCGACTGCCTCGCGCGCTTCGAGGCAAAGCTCGAGGAGCGCGGGCTCCTCACGCGTGCGCAGATGGACGCGAAGCGCGAGACGTACACGCAAGAGCTCGGTGAAGCCGCGAAGCAAGTGCGTGGCGAGCCGCAGCCCGGGCCCGAGTCCGTTCACGACTTCGTGTTCGCGGACAAGAACATCGTCGGGGGCGAGCGCTAATGGCCACGATGATCCAGGCCATTCGCATGGCGTTGCACGTCGGCGAGACGAGGCTCGGCGTCACCGACATCTTCGGCGAGGACGTGGGCCCACCGCTCGGTGGCGTGTTCACCGGCACGCAGGGCCTCAAGAACGCGTGGAACACGCCGCTCGACGAGCGCGGCATCGTCGGCATGGCGATCGGTCTCGCACTCGCGGGACAGAAGCCCGTCGCCGAGATCCAGTTCTGCGACTACGCGTTCAACACGATCGACCTGCTCAAGATCGCGGGCAACACGTACTGGTCGAGCGCCGGCGATTGGAACGTGCCGATGGTGCTGATGACACCCGTCGGTGCGGGCATCCGCGGCAGCATCTATCACTCGCACTCGTTCGACGCGACGGCGACGCGCATCCCCGGCTGGAAGATCGTGATGCCGTCGAATCCTCTCGACGCCTACGGCCTGTTGCTCAGCGCGATCCGCGATCCGAACCCGGTGTTCTTCTTGAAGCCGAAAGCACTGCTGCGCCTCAAGGCCGGCCCGGGCGAGCTACTGCCCGGCGAGCCCGAGGACGAGAAGAAGCTCGCGCAGATGATCGACGCGCCGCTCGGCGATCGCAGCGCGTGGAAGCCGACGTGGCCCGATCTCGAGGAGCTGTACATCCCGATCGGCAAGGCGCGCGTCGCGCGTGAAGGTACGACCGTCACGGTACTGACCTACGGCCGCAACGTGCAGATGTCGCTCGCGGCGGCGCAAGAGCTCGAGTCCGAGGGCATCGACACCGAGGTGATCGATCTGCGCTCGCTGCACCCGTACGACTGGGATGCGATCAAAGCGAGCGTCCAGAAGACGAACCGTGTCCTGTGCGTCAACGAGGACACCGAGATCACGAACTTCGGCGAGCACCTGATCCGCCGGATCGTCGAAGAGCTGTTCTACGAGCTGCACGCGCCGCCGAAGCTCCTCGCGGGTGGACACCTGCCGGGCATCGGGCTCGCGGACAACCTCGAGATGGCGAGCGTCCCGCAGAAGGACGGCATCAAGCGCGCGATCGTCGAGCTCGCACAGCACGAGCCGTAGTGGCACGTACTGCGAAGCGGCCGTAACAGCTCGCCGACGCCGCGAGTGTGAACGCATCGCCGGCGATCCAGTGGGTGTTGCCGCGTGTGACGCTGGTTCGAACCACGAGCGAGAGGGGGAGGATTCATACGCTCACTTGGGGGTGAGTCGCTCGAAGGTCTCGTCCTCGCTCCAGCGCTCGTGGTCCCCGACGAACGCGTAGCCTGCGGGCTTCTTGTCGATGAAGATCTCGCGCACGAGCTTGAACGGCGCCTGATCGTCAAACACGCCGACGCTCATCGTGTACGCCTGCGTCGGCTTCAAGAAGTAGAACATCGTCGTTCCGCACTGCGTGCAGAAGCCGCGCTCGGCCCATGCCGAGCTCGCGTACCGCGCGAGGTGCTCGGAGCCGCCGAACGTGACCCCCGTGGCCGCGGCGCCGAGGAAGCCCGATCCACCCGACCACCGCCGGCACATGCCGCAGTGACACGCATGGTGCTCGTGCTCGACGTGCTCGGCGGTGAACGTGACCGCGCCACACAGACATCGTCCCGTGCTGCTCATGTGCGAAGAGTACGCACGACCGGCCCTCGATGGTCTATGCCCGATCTCGCGCGACCGTGGGGCGTGCAACCTGCGCGCCCTAGAAGGGCGCCCTCACGGTACGATGTGGCGATGGCTACGAGTGCGAGTGTCTCGCTGCGAGGACGTCGGATCGCATTTCGCGAGTACGGACATGGCCACCGCGTCATCGTGCTCACCCACGGTCTGCTGATGGACAGCCGCATGTATACGCGGCTCGCGCCGACACTCGCGTCGCGCGGGCATCGCGTGATCACTGTCGACATGTTGGGCCACGGCGATTCGGACCAGCCGCACGACATGACGGCGTACTCGATGACGCAGTTCGGTTCCGACGTGATCGCGCTCCTCGATCACTTGGACATCCAGCAGGCGGTGATCGGCGGGACGTCACTGGGCGCGAATGTCGCGCTCGAGGTCGCGTGTGCCGCGCCATCGCGCGTGCGCGGGCTCGTGATCGAGATGCCGGTGCTCGAGAATGCGTTGCCCGCGGCGGCCGCGGCGTTCGTGCCGCTCGCGTTGGCGCTGCGCATCAGCCAGCGCACCATGCGCGCGGTGTCGTGGCTCACGCGCAAGATCCCGCGGAGTCACTTCATGGTCGATATCGGTCTCGATTTTGTCCGCCGTGACCCGACCGCCTCACTCGCCGTCCTCGACGGGTTGATCTTCGGTCGCGTCGCGCCGCCGATCGAGCAACGCCGTGCACTGACGCATCCAACGCTGGTCATCGGTCACCCGTCCGACCCGATCCATCCGTTCACCGATGCGGATCGTATCGCGCGCGAGCTGCCGAATGCGCAGCTGGCGCGCGCCCGGTCGATCTACGAGTGGCGGGTGGCGCCCAAGCGTCTCGACGCCGAGTTGCTGCAATTCCTCGACGATGTCTGGTCGCTTCGCGCAGTCGCCTGAGATGCCCTAGACTGTCTAGGTGACACTCCGCACCGCCGCGAGCACCCGTCTGTGGCCCTCGATCCTTGCCGCCGCGTTCGCGACGTCCGTGATGGCCATGCGCCCCACGAAGACGACACGGGTCGCGATCCGCGTCGCACCGAGCGAGCTGGCGGAGTCGCTCGCGCTCGACGTGTGGAGTGAACATCGCGCGCCCGGCGAGCCGATCGATATCGTCGTCGACACCAGCGCGCTCCCTCGGCTGTCCGTGCGCGGCTACACGTGGGACGTGTTGGTGGCGGATGTCGATGCGGTCGCCGAGGCCGAAGCCGTGCGATTGCACCAGCCGCAGGCAGCGGGTGCGGATTGGTTCGCGGAGTACAAGGACTATGCGGCGATCACCGAGCACATCGCACAGCTCGCGAAGCTCGCACCCGACCGCGTGTCGCTGCACGGCATCGGCTCGTCGATCGATGGTCGCACGATCTGGGCGCTGCGCATCGGCGGCGGCGGAGCGAATGCGACGCCGATGTTGATCAACGGCACGCAGCACGCGCGCGAGTGGATCGCCGCGATGACCACGACGTGCGTCGCCGATCGATTGGTGCGCGACTACGATCGAGATCCGAAGATTCGCGCCTTCGTCGACAGCACCACGCTGTGGGTCGTGCCCGTCGTGAACCCGGACGGCTATCAGTACTCGTGGTCGTCGAGCCGCTACTGGCGCAAGAACCGCCGCGGCGGCTACGGCGTCGATCTCAATCGCAACTGGTCCGTCGCGTTCGGTGGTTCCGGATCGAGCAGCAACAAGCGCTCCGACATCTATCGCGGCGAGTACGCGTTCAGCGAGCCCGAGTCCGCCGCCATTCGTGATCTCGCGAAGCGCGAACGCCCCAAGCTCGCGATCGATTTTCACTCGTACGGTCAGCTCGTGCTCTATCCGTGGAACTACACGTCGAAGCGGGCCGACGATCACGATCAGCTCACCGCCACCGGCGACGCGATGGCATCGGCGATCTTCTCGCAGCACGGCGTGCGCTACACGCTGATGTCCGGTGTCGAGCTGTATCCCGCCGCGGGCACCGCGCAGGACTTCATGTACGGCGACATCGGCGCGCTCGCGTACACGATCGAGCTCCGCCCGAAGGGGCGCGGTGGCTTCGTGCTGCCACCCGAGCAGATCCGGCCGACGTGCGATGAAGGTCTCGCCGCCGTGCTCGCGCTCCGCGGCGCACGCTAGCTCGCGCTGCGAACTACAGCAGGATCACGGGCGCGCAGGTCGAGACACCGGCGCCGACGACGGTGTGTCCGGGTGCGGACGTCATCGACGTGATCGCGCCCGTCATGCCGTTCACTTGATACACGGTGGTGTTCGTCTCCGCGTTGCGCTGGAGGAACACCCAGTAATCTCCACCCCAGTGCGCGAACGCGTAGGCGTTCGTGCCGCCCAGCGTCGGCTGCATGTACGTCTTGATCACCGCACCGGTGGTCTTGTCGAACTGCACGACGCGCGCTGTCGTCGCTTCGGGCATGAAGCCCCACAGCTCCGCGTTGCCGTTTCCGGTCATCTCTGGAAGCTGCGGCTGCGAGCCGAACGTCGTGCCGGTCATCGTGGTCGGATCGACGCGCGCGAGCAGATAGCTCGTCTGCGTCTGCGTGAGCCCGCCGCCGATGAACAACGACTCGGCATCGCCGCCCGCCATCTCCGTCGAGAAACCCATTCCGAACACCTTGAGGCCGCTCGGCGGCGTCCAGTTCAGCTTCACGCAGCCGAGGCCCTGGATTCCGACCTTGAACAGCTCGCCGTTGTTGTACAGGACCCACGCGTTGCCCGCGCGATCGACGCTCATCGAGAACGGCGTTCCACCGAGGGTCACCGGGCACGTGAGGGATCCGAGATCGTGGAACGTCTTCGTCGACGGGTCGAACGTCGAGAGCTTGTTGTTGAATTGATCGATCGTGTAGACGAGCTCGGTGCCGTCGGCGCATTCGCCGCCGACGGCACTGTCCACGCCGGGCGCGTCATCGCCGCCGCCTCCCTCGTCGCGCTGGGGCGCACCACAACCGACGCACGCGATCACGATCAGCGAGAGTCCCGTTCGCATCGCGATCCACGTAACACGCTCTGCGCGTCGAGCGGGAACCGAAAATCGCGCGCGATGATCGCGTGCACGCGATGCGCAACCGAGCGCACGACTTGTCTGCATCGATCGCAGCGCTGGTAGCATCTCAGGGCAGATGGGCGATGACCTCGAGGAGCTGACGGGCGGGATTCGTCGCATGTGGTCCACGGCCAGCCTCTCGAGCAAGCTCGGACTCAAAGCCGCGAGTCGCGTGCTGTTCTCGAAGAAGGACAGCGAGGTCGACCCGGACGCTGCTCTCGCGAGCACCGAGGCGGCGATCGCCTCCGCGAAGAAGCTCGTCGCGAAGATGGGCAAGCTCAAAGGCCTCGCGATGAAAGCGGGGCAGATCGCGAGCTACATGCCGGGCGCTCTTCCACCCGCAGCCCAGCAGGTGCTCGCCGAGCTCCAAGCCTCGTCGACACCGATGTCCTTCGCGCGGATCGACGACGTGCTCACGTCGGAGCTCGGCAAATCGGGCCGCGAGCTGTTCGACGCGATCGACGAACGCCCCTTCGCCGCTGCCTCGATCGGCCAAGTGCATCGCGCGACGCATGCAGGAGTGTCGGTCGCCGTGAAGGTGCAGTATCCCGGCGTCGAAGATGCGATCCGCAATGACCTGCGCATGGTCTCGGTGATCGCGCGACTGTCCTCGGTCGGGTCGCCGATCGATGGCGCCGCCCTGTCGGCCGAGCTACGCGATCGGCTCCTCGAAGAGTGTGACTACACGCGCGAAGCCGACAACCAACGTCTGTTCGCCTCGCTCCTCGCCTCCGTGGACGGCGCGCGTGTACCGTCGGTCATCGTCGCGCACTCGTCGCGCCGCGTGCTGACAAGCGCATTCGCCGACGGTGTTCCGCTCGTCGCGATCGCCGATCAACCCACGCGCGATCGTGCCGGCCAGATCATCTTTCGCGCGTGCTTCGAGCTGCTGTTCCGCCGGTGCATTTACAACGCAGACCCGCACCCGGGGAACTACCTCGTCGACGCCGATGGCAGCGTGACGTTCCTCGACTTCGGCTGCGTGCGCCGGTTCGAGCCGGACATGATCCGGACCTGGAAGCGCATGGCTCTCTCGATCCTCGACAACGATCGCCACGGTTTCCAGACCGGCTTCCGCGCACTCGGCTTCGTCGGCCGGGAGAAGAAGTTCGATTGGGACTACCAATGGAATGCGATGCGCATGCTGTACCGGCCGTTCCTCGAGCCGGGCTATCGCTACGACCCGGCCGACGTCACCAAGAGCTTCGGCGTTCAGATGTTCGACAACCCGAATCGCACGCGGATCGCGATGCCGCCGGCGTGGCTGTTCCTCAATCGCCTGCAATGGGGACTCAACGCGGTCCTCGCCCAGCTCGGTGCGGCCGGCCCGTGGGGCACCACGATTCGCGAGCTCCTGACCGCCGAGCTCGACCCCGCCTAGCGCGCCCAGCGGAAGGTCGGGCCGGGTCGGGCCACGCTAGCGCTCCGAACCTTCACGCTGCTTCACGCGCTTCATCGCGGCGATGGCGCGCCACAGCATGCCGCACACACCCGCGGCGATCGCGGGCCACAGCACGATCAGGCTCGGTGACCCGCCGTCTCGCAAGACGCCGATCGCACCACCCACGCCGACGATCGCCATCCCGGCCATCGCGATCCACGCGGCGACGATCGATCGCGCGAGGATGGCGACGCCGACCGCCGCGATCACCGACGGTGGGATCCAGATCTTCCACGGCAACGGACGATCCGCGTACTTCACCACGAGGATGACGATGAACACGGCGAGGGCGGCAAACAGGAGGATGCCGAGACCAGCGTCGCGAATCAGCTTTCGATCCTTCGCCTCGTCGGGACCCACCATTGCGCGATCATCGCACTAGTTCCGCTCGGCGATCACTAGCGCTGACGACGGCGACGCGCGACGAAGAAGATCGCCCCGAGCACGAGGGACGCGCCGGTCGATCCGCCGTGGGTCGTCGAGCAACCGCCACCGTCGTCGACCGTCGGCTCCTCGCCGATCGGGTCCTGCGGATCCGGAGTTCCCGGATCCTGCGACGGCGGCGTCGGATCCTCGGCGACCGGCACCGTCAGCGCGCCGTGCATCAGCCGATAGATCTCTCGGTCGTAGAAGAACTCGAAGTGGCCGATGAAGTCGCCGTTGCAACCGACGCCGATGTTCGTCGCGCCCGGGATGATCGACGTCTCGTATGGCTGGATGTACTCGTCGGTGCACGTGTAGATCGACGTCACCGGAATGTTCGCCGGCACCGAGTGACTGTTCACGGTCTCGAGGAACGTCGATCCCGGAGACAGATCGTAGAGCGCCGGCCACCCGGCGTAGTCCGCTGCGAGCGGCGCCTTCGCGATGCCGTGCTGTGGAGAGATGAACGTCACGAGGCGCGATACGTGCTCGTCGCCACCTAGCGACTGCACGTAGTGGCGCGCGATCAACCCGCCGGTGCACTCCGCGAGGATGTCGATCTTCGTCTCGCCGGTCTGCGCGAGGATCCCGTCGACCACATCGGCTAGCCGCTCGGAGTTCTCGAACAGATCGCCGCTCAGCAGCGCGGGCGGCTCGTACACCACGGTGCGAAACCCATCGCGCTCGAGCCGGACCTTGATCGGATCGAACGACTTCGCCGGGATGGTCACGCCGGTGATGAGCAGCACCGTGCGCGGATGCGCGAGCGGCGGCGGGCCGGCCTCGATGTTCGCCATCGCCTCGTCGTAGTCAGCGGCGTACTTGTCCAAGAAGTAGTCGCCCCACACCCGCGGGTCTTTGAGGTTGCCGGAGGGCGCAGCGCAGGTACCGAGAGCGGCGAGGGACGCGAGGGCGGCGTGGGTCAGCATCGAGAGTCTCCTGAATTCCTGATTGAATGTTCGTTCGGTAAATCGACTCGCCATCCATACGATCTGCAGCGGCTTCGCGTCAACACGAATAAAACGTATGTTGACAACTACCTGGAAATAGTTCGAATATTCATTCAACAAATGGCGAACGCCAACAAGACCGCTCGCAAGACGGGCGCTGCGACTGACAGGACGGCTCGTTCCGTCCCAGCCACGAGGGCGGCCAACGCGCGTGTCGAAGCGCCGGTCGCGGCGCGTGTCGAAGCGCCGGTCGCGGCGCGTGTCGAAGCGCCGGTCGAATCGCGTGTCGAAGCGTCGGTCGAAGCGCACGTCGAAGCGCCCGTCCGGCGTGGCCGTGGACGTCCTCCCGCGCATCCCGATCGCCGCGAGTCGATCCTGGCCGCGGCGCTCGAGGCGTTTGTCGAGCGTGGGTTTCACGGCACCGCGATCCCGCAGATCGCCGAGCGCGCGAACATCGCGGGCGGGACCATCTATCACTACTTCGAGAGCAAGGAAGTGCTCGTCAACGAGCTCTATCGCTCGTGGAAGTCAGCCATCTCGAAGATGGTGTTCGCTCGCTTTCCGCAGGGCGCGCCCGTGCGCGAGCAGTTCCGCACGATGTGGAACGTGATGGTCGAGTTCGCGATGACGAACCCGACGGCGTTCGCGTTTATCGAGCTCCACAATCATGCGTCTTATCTCGACGACCAAAGCCTCGCGGTCGATCGCACCATCAAGGAGTTCACCGCGTCGGTGATCAAGCGCGCGCAGGTCGAGGGGCTCGTGAAGTGGCTCGACGCGAACGTGTTGATGGAGCTCGTGTTCGGCGCGTTCGTGGGCATGCTGCGCGCGTATTGGGAGAAGCGGATCGTTCTCGATGACGCCGTGATCGCGGCTGCGGAGCAGGCATGCTGGGACGCGATCGCCGTGCACTCGTCGACGTAGGTGCCGTGCAGGCGTGCGGACGCGATCGCCGTGCACTCGTCGACGTAGGTGCCGGGTTAGGCGTGCGGACGCGATCGCCGTGCACTCGTCGACGTAGGTGCCGCGCAGGCGTGCGGACG
>Ga0154020_10001450_pt1 | contig 29282 bp, 24 predicted proteins | sample Klosneuvirus_201_FD_109709 | JGI IMG/M metagenome (GOLD analysis project Ga0154020, IMG submission 109709) | Active sludge microbial communities from wastewater, Klosterneuburg, Austria - Klosneuvirus_20160825_MG | ecosystem: Engineered > WWTP > Aerobic digester > Activated sludge | place...
CCTGTTGGTCAAAGAATCCGGCGGAGGGGCGTTTCTTGTTCATGCCTCAAAGAGATCGATCAACGCTCCACATTGTCAAGATCAGAGCACCTCAACTTATCCACAGGTTCTTCGAACTACCCTGTTGTTATTGCAATTCAGTTTCACAAGTGTACTCGGTAACTCCGGCAATACAGTGAGGTTGTTGTAAGCACAGTGCAGTTCCGTGAGCGAGGCGGGCAATTCCGGCAGGAAAGTAAGGTTCAGATCTGAGCAAATTAGCTCGGAAAGAGTGTTTGGCAGGTCCGGCCAAGCGGTTATTGGATTGTTGCCAAACCTCAAAATAAGGAGCGAGGCAGGCAATGCCGGAAGGGTGCTTAAGTTATTAGCATCGCATCGTAACTCCTGTAAGCTTCCAAAGTATTCAATACCAGTTAGGTCGGAAATGCCTGAAGCGCCTACAAAAAGTGTAGTTGCGTTCAACACATCCGGGCATTGTGTATTCAGTGAATCTCCACTCGTACAGTCCGGGAACAACAGGGTGAGTTTGGCCAAGAATGCAGGATCGGGTATCGTGACCCATTGCCCGAAAGCAGGCACAACTAACAATGACAACCAAAGTGTTACGACCTGCTGAAAATTCTTCATTTCGGGGTTTGGTTTCTGCTAGTTGCTCGCCTTGAAGACAAATTCAATTCAGCGCTAAAGATATTCATGTTGCCTTTCTGAAAAGGCTAACAGCTCGATAGAAAGATCGCCACGGGTAACACCACTGTTAAACGGGGTTTCACCGCTTAACCACCCTCACCGTACTACGCTCCTCTGCCGTCCGCACCATCAACAAATAAGGCCCAACAGCCAATTCGCTCACATCAACAAAGAACCATCAATCCGCAGGCATTGTGGCGTTATTGCCAGTAGGGTTTACCTCGCCACTCCCCAAACAGTACCGATGCCTCCAGCCCTGTTGGCACCTTGGAAAACCAGCTACCCCCAACGCACACCGCCCCGACCATTGCTGGCCGGGGCGGTTGCACGGAGAAGGGAGTATCAACCTTAAGCAGCCCGTACGGTGACCATTTGGGAAACGGGTCCCTCGCCCACCACACCCAGTGCGGCAGCGCGGAATTCGTATTCCTTGGCGGTCACGAGGTCCTTCACGGTAAATCGGGCTTTGCTGGTGGTACCCACCAGTTTCCAAATGCCCACGGCACCTTCCTCCACCAGCATGTATACTGCGTAGAGACGGCCACCGCGTACGCCCTTCCAACGCAGGGCCACCTGACCTGCAATAGATCCGGTAACACCCTGGAAGTTGGTCGGGGCATCCAATTTATCGATCGGGTCAGGCTGCTTGGCAAGGTCGAAACCGCTGCTCACCGCCTTGTTCACATCGCCATCGGCCGCACTATTCACATAGCGGGACAATTGCACGAGGGCGTTGGTGAGGTTGCGAGCGGCAACGTTCTTGCTAGCGACCGCGGCGTGCGCACCGCTCTCGGCCTCCTTCAAGGCGGCAACGAGAGCAACGCGGGCAGCGGTCACATCGGTCAGGCTCGGCGTGGGGGTCAGGAAGGCGGCGTTACCCGTCATCTGTTGCTCCACGAAGGCGCTTTTGCCCACCACTTGGGAGGGGGTCAAGCTTTTGAGTCCGGCTTTGATGATTCGCATGATCTTTTCGTGTTATTGGGTTCTTGGGTTTCGAGTCCTTTGTTCGACTTTGGTCCGGCAGCCGTGGTTCCCTGTACTGAGGTGGTTGTGCCGACCTGAGTAGCGAATCGGGATGCCCCCTTGTGCGGTTACGGCCCTATTTGATGTTGATAACTGTTTGTAGCATTGACGGACCTTCCAGCGCGAGCATCCCTGAATATTTAACAAATGGGTCCGTTTTGCGCGCACAGGAAACCAGCCCTTGCCCCACCGTTGGAGGCGCAAAAGCAAATGCCAAGATCATTTTGTTAGAGGACTTTTTCATTTTGTTAAAGGACTTTGCCGCATTGTCCTAGTACTTCGCCGCATTGTTCTAGGACATTTTCATTTTGTTAGAGGACTTTGCCGCATTGTTGTAGTACTTCGCCGCATTGTTCTAGTACTTGGCCGCATTGTTCTAGTACTTCGCGGCATTGTTCTAGGACTTTGCCGCATTGTTCTAGTACTTCGCCGCATTGTCCTAGTACTTCGCCGCATTGTTCTAGTACTTCGCGGCATTGTCTTAGTACTTCGCCGCATTGTTCTAGTACTTCGCGGCATTGTCTTAGTACTTCGCGGCATTGTCCTCGGGAAAAATGGCTCGGACATTGGCCTTGGACCCACCGCACCAGATGGTCCAAGGCAATGGACACAGGAATGCCTCCCTATAGTAGTATGGTATAACTCCACCCGAAATACCACGCTCCGGCACGGTAAAAAGTGCCCCCTATAGTAGTATCGTATAACGCCTGCCGAAATAAGCGGCTCCCGGACCACCGCAGCTTGCGCCCAATGCATGGGCACAGGATGTATTCGGGAAAGCCAAAATGCCAATTGACCCTTCCACAAAATACCTATAAATGGGTATTGTGATCTTAAAAGCATCGATCCACCTTCGTTCTCATGTGCCTGAAGGAACTCGGTGCGGAGTTGCCCTTGATGCTGCGCACAAAAGCGCTGATCACCCTCTACCTCCTGTGGGATGGGAAAGCGGTGCTTAAACACACCATGCACCGCGACCACCTCCCCGTTCGCCCACGCCTTACACCACCCCAGCAACACCTCTTGGCCATGGACCGCCGCAAACCCGGTGAGCACCGGCCCAAACGCTTGCTCCTCGGTCCGTACCAACGCGACCCCTATGTGTTCCACAGCCTCAAGATGCCCGGCGGTGGTCTTGACCTGCCCCAGGGCGAGCTAACAGGCCACTTGGCCGTGGAGATCCATGTGGAAGCTTGCCAGCCGCTTTGGGACCATACCATCCTACTCTACCTGAAAGGCAGCGACCCCAAGCCCCACCCCTTTGGCCCGCGCATGCACTGGGTGGCCCACCACCATTGGACCCTTGCCGAACACCTGGCCCGCCTGGGCACCGAACGGCACCAAAGCCCCTGCGGCTGCTACGTGCGCCAACGCTGTACCTTCTTGCCACAACCCGAGTTGGTAGAGCTGGGGCCTTGGTATTATGCAGAGAAGGATGAGTGGGTATAGGGGCGGGTAAAAGGAGACGGATCGCGAGGGTGACGGCCTCCTCACTGTTCGTGGCTGGAAGTATCAACCGAACAATGCGTTCATGGACAAGTCGTTGCGATCCGGGTTCAGTTCGTTGATCAGTGCATCCTTCCACGCACGCTTCCAATTCTTCAATTGCTTTTCGCGTGCAATTGCAGCTGTAATGCTCTCGTGCGCTTCGTGCCAAACCAGTTTATCCGCATTGTACCGCGCTGTGAAAGCGTGTGGGTCCAAGTGCGCTTTGTGTTCCGCCACCCGGCGCTGGATGTCGTTCGTAACGCCCACGTACAGCACCGTGTTGCGGGCGTTGGCCATGAAGTAGACCCAGTAGAATTTCATGTGCCTAAGGTAGCGGGACTGCGGTTGTGGTGCGGCACTGCGGTAGTGGTACGTCACTGCGGAGGTTGCACGTCACTGCGGCTTTTGCGCCGCAGTCCCGTTAGTGCGGTAGCGGCACGTCATTGCGGCACGTCAACCCGGGCATTACCCGCGCCGCAGTCCCGTTGCCCTGCACCGCTGATCGGAACGTGCAATGAGTGTAAAGGTGACGGGGCTGCGGGGCATGCCCGCAGTGACGGTCGCTGGGGGGCGCGGCACGTCACTGTGGTAGCGGCACGTCACTGCGGGGGTTGCACGTCACTGCGGCTTTTGCGCCGCAGTCCCGTTAGTGCGGTAGCGGCACGTCACTGCGGCCCGTCATCCCGGGCATGACCCGCGCCGCAGTCCCGTTGCCCTGCACCGCTGCTCGGAACGTGCAATGCATGTAAAGGTGACGGGGCTGCGGGGCATGCCCGCAGTGACGGTCGCTGGGGGGCGCGGCACGTCACTGTGGTAGCGGTACGTCACTGCGGTAGCGGCACGTCACTGCGGCTTTTGCGCCGCAGTCCCGTTGCCCTGCACCGCTGATCGGAACGTGCAATGCATGTAAAGGTGACGGGGCTGCGGGGCATGCCCGCAGTGACGGTCGCTGGGGGACGTGGCACGTCACTGCGGTAGCGGCAAGGCACTGCGGTAGCGGCACGTCACTGCGGGCTCGACCCGCAGACCCGCAACCCAACGACGAGTCAAACTACTGCAGGTATTCCGTCTTACGGAGCCTGCCATAATTGGGGGCCTACGGTGCCTAGGAAGGAAGCCTCGGCCAAGATCCAGGAGTCATAGGACGCTAAAACCTAAAAGCCTCTCCACCTGCACCAGGCCCAGCACCAAAGTAACCACTGGCCCAAAGGCCTGTTAGGTGGCGGAGCCAATTGGCCTCTTGGTCGGGCGGCCCACCGCCCGGTTGTGTTCGGTACTTGGCTGGTGGCTCTAGGATCTTTGGCCCGAAACGGAGATACCGTCCTCGCGTACGGAGCCATCGGTTCTTGGCCTTGTGGTTCCATATCGATCACCTAAAGGATCCAGCAACACCCTTCAAGCCGGCATTGGTAGATCTTGCGCGCCCAGGTTCGTGGGCCATTCTTTTGCATGGGTGTGGCGTTCGCTCACTTGGCCTACGCCATCCACGTGGTAGGTCATGCGGGTACCGATGTCCAGCTTCTGGATCTTTTTGCGGGCCTTGCGGTAGTGGGTGGCGAACTCCGACCTTTTGGGGTAGCGTGTCATAACGGGGTCCACCAGTTCCAGCAGGTGGCGAATGCAGGTATTCAGCAGGCGCTGGTACATGCTCATGGTGCTGGCGTATTGCAACACGGGTTTCGGGGGTGCATCCCATTGAAGGCTGTATGCTTGCAACGCCCTATCCAACCACTCGACGCGTTGCTTATGCATGCCCTCGGTACGGAATGCTCCAGGTGCATTCTTCACGAGCTCCAATACGTGTTGTGCGTAGGTCACCAACGCGTGTCCCTCGTCGGGCATTTGCGCACGCGTGGCCAACAAGGCTTCCACGTTGGGCAGGTCCGGATCTTTGATGGCGCATAGTTCCACCTGCTCAAAGATCCCGATCAAATGGTTGCACAAGCGGTAGTGGGCTTCCGCCTTTATGTCCCTTGGCGGCGGTACGACCCTTTCGCGCTCATGCTCCACCCCAGCAAGCAGTTCCACAGCGGTGAACAGGCGGGCCATGGCTTGGTTGCTGATGGCCTGGGCGCACCAGACCTCGCGGTGATCCATGCATACCTGCACCAGATCCTGGAATGCCCTTTTTACCGCCGGGCGTTCGGCTATGCCCACTTCCCTCATGGCATACGAAGGTGGTGCGCTGTCGAGGTGTTTTAGCGGTAAGCGCTTTCCAAGTTCTGAACGCTGGGCGGTTCATGGGGGTTGATGATCTTCTTTGGCTTCGACCCCTGACCGGGTGGCCGGAAAGCGTAGTACGAGCACGGGTGACGGGACTGCGGGGCGAGCCCGCAGTGACGTTGGCTGGGGGGGCGAACAGCACTGCGGCAGCAGTACAGCACTGCTGGTCGTCATGCCCACAAGAGCAAAGGTGGCGGGATTGCGGGGCGAGCCCGCAGTGACGTTGATTGGGGGGCGAACGGCACTACGGGCTGTTATCCAGGGCATTTTCGCAACCGCAGGGTCGACCGCTCGAATGCAGCGGACAGACCCGGCGGAGGTTGATCGATCAGGGGGCGTGATCGTGGTTCACCCTCCGGTGGTTTAATATTGCCACGTTCTATACCCTTATCACCTCATGAAAACCACCAAACTTCTCGCTGTGGCGATCTCTGTTCTTGTGTCCATGTGCGGATATAGCCAATGCTTAGTGGTAGAATGGCAAAAATCCTTGGGCGGTTCTTATGTTGAATTTGCTACAGCTATCCAGGAGATAAGTGATGGTGGTTTTATTGTTATCGGCAGCTCTGATTCGGATGATGGAGATATTACTTCGAACTACTTCTTGCACGATTGGTGGGTTGTAAGACTTGATGTATTGGGGAATATTATCTGGCAAAGATCGTTGGGCGGTTCAGGTGCTGAAAGAGCTTACTCGGTCGATGAGACCTCCGATGGAGGTTTTATTATTGCCGGCTATTCGAATTCGAACGATCATGATGTTATTGTGAATTTAGGAATGCGTGACATTTGGGTGGTAAAGCTTAGTGATAATGGTGAAATGCTTTGGCAGAGATCATTGGGTGGGGCTTCTAGTGAAACCGCTAGTTCGATCCAGGAGACAAGTGATGGTGGTTTTATTCTTGCTGGCACTACGAATTCGATTAACGGTGATGTCACACAGAACCACGGAGGGGAGGACTATTGGGTTGTGAAACTTGATAACGGTGGCGAACTGGCTTGGGAAAGATCGTTGGGTGGTTCTGGTGCTGATAATGCTTATTCGATCCAAGAGACCAGTGATGGAGGTTTTGTAGTTGCCGGCTCATCCAGTTCCGTAAACGGGGATGTGACAGATAACCATGGTGATAGGGACTTTTGGGTGGTGAAACTCGATAGTTTAGGCAATCAGGTTTGGCAGAGGTCGTTGGGTGGTTCAGGGTGGGATGAAGCTCTTTCGATCCAGGAGACCAGCGATGGGGGTTTTATTGTTGCCGGCTTCTCCGATTCGATTGATGGTGATGTGACAGGGAACCATGGTTTTATGGAATATTGGGTGGTGAAACTCGATGACGGTGGTGGCCTGCGTTGGCAGAAATGTTTGGGCGGAAGCGGTTCGGATATTGCTACGTCCATCGATGAAACCAATGATGGTGGCTTTGTGGTTGTGGGTCATTCTGTTTCGAACGATGGAGATGTGTCAGTGAACTATGGTGGCAGCGACTACTGGGTTGTAAAAATTGACAGCAACGGAGAATTGCTTTGTGAGAGATCGTTAGGTGGTGGAGATCAAGATATTGCTAAGTCGATCCAGAAAACCAATGATGGCGGTTTTATTGTTGCAGGAAATTCCGATTCGTTCAATGGCGATGTGACGGATAATCATGGTTATGGCGACTTTTGGGTGGTAAAATTTTCTTCGGCCGTCTCCATTTCGACCGTGGACCTGCATGAGTTCTCCGTGTATCCCAATCCCTCAAACGACTGGGTCAACATCGAATTGAGCAATTTTCAGGACGCAAGCGTTTCGGTAGTTGATGCCGTTGGCCGGGTGGTTGTTTGGGAGAAATTCATAGCCAAACAACACTTACTGGACCTAACTGTTTTGCCCGATGGGGTCTATTTGATCAGGGTGCAGACCATAAGTGCTGTGTACTCCCAGAAATTGATCTTGGAATAACTAAACAAGTTGGTGGTGATGAACGGAAAATTTTAACCTCCGCGTGATGCCGTAGCACCCAAGCAACCACCGGCTCCGAGGCTTCTAAGGTGCCGAAGCCAAGTGGATCTTTGGTCGGGCGGCCCACCGACCGGTGGTGTTTGGCGCTGGCTATTGGCCAATGGACACATGCAAGGTCTCAGCTACCTCGAGTCTAACATTGATCATTGGATCAGTTCCATTCTTTTCCCACTGTATTCCAACCTCCCGCTCTTGCTCCGCAGCAGCAGCGTCGCCGCTCATCCCAGCTCAAGGCCAGATGAGCAGCGACTAAACGCGGCGATGCTTTGTAGGATCATAGATCCCCGTTCGCATTACTCAACATGCAAAGCATAAGCACATAGGAAGTAGGAACACCAATGATGACTAGCCAGAACGCAACGTTCAACTTCCTCCTTTTTCGCGCTGACATCTGTTGGAAATCCACCTCGTCCTTCTTCCACTGTTCTTGATCAATGAACACCCAATGCTTGATGCCCATCAAAACAAGTACGCCAAATACTGTATAGATGTTAATGGGATCTTGGGGAATCAATCTTCGAACAGTGAATGACTCTAATGCCCCGAGCATAGTGATCAGAGCAACACTCTCAATCACCGATAGAACTACTGCTGCCTTCCATTCGCTCCACCAACGCGACGGCGCTGCTTCGGCGAACCGATACAGCCGGTAAAACAGGTAGCGGTAAATGGTCATCAACATGCTTGTACGCAGTTCGTGAACCGACCAGTGTCTTGGAAACGCTAGAGTCTGTTTGGAAAGCGTGTACATCTATCCTTGCTCTGCTACACCAGACCTCACCGCTTAACCACCCTAACCACACTCCGCCCCTGCACCGTCTTCACCGCCAACAAATACGGCCCCACAGCCAATTCGCTCACATCAACGAACAGCCGACCATCCGCAGGCATTGCGGCGTTGTAGATCGACATAGCGATGCGGCCCAATGCATCCATCAAGTCCACTTGCACCATTCCTTTCGTTCGTTCCAAAGTGATGGTGAGCAAGCTTGAAACCGGGTTCGGGTACACCTCGTTGATCACCGGTCCGTTCGCGTTCTGGATGCTTGTGTTCAGATCCAACACACGGAACTTCCACCACCCTTCTGGAGCAACGATGGGACGCAATTGCACTTTGCCGTTGTTCGCTGTGGCCTGCACGTAGTAGAACACGTTGCTCTCTGCGGGTTGGGCGGGGATCGCGCCGCTCCAGTTGCCGTTGCCGAGGTCGGTCATCACGGCTGCGGTAAAGCCGGCGGCGGTGTCGGTGGTCCAGTAGAGCTGCGCCGATGCAATGCCGCTGCGGTGCCTGATGTAGGCCTCCACTGGGTATGGTGCTGTGGTGTTGTAGGTATCCGACAACGGTTGGTGACGGATTAGGAGCGGATCTGCAACACCGATCGTTTTGGTGATGCAATGGATCGCGCCGCTTTGCTGGATGATGTTCTGCTCGCTGTCGCAATCGATACCGATGACCTTGTACCCCGGCAAGCTCTCGCGCAGGATCCGAAGGCCAGTGCTGTCATACTCTTCACGGTAGATGGGTACGAGCACTGTACCGTTCAAGAACACGTTGTTCGCAAACGTGCGGTAGCTAGCGCTGGGCGGATAGGCTCCAGCAGTACTTGCAGGCATGGGTATGCGCACGACTTTGTATGGTGTGCCGAAGGTTGAAACGGCATTGTCCGTGATCGCCTGCACGTTGCTTTCCAGCTGTGGACCATCGCTTACACCGATCGGAAAGGAACCCACCAGAAGTGTTTCCTCATCGAGCAGTTTCATGTGCATGTCAATGTGGTGGATACCGTCGTACGGCAGCGTAGGCATCTTGATGTATCGGCCTTGTTCAATGCCCATGAATTGTTCCATGATGGCATCGACCCCAGCAGCGTTGCGCACCGTTTGGTTGTACTGTCCGTTAGGTCCGTTCTCGTCCAACACCAGTTCCGAAGAGAAGGCCGTTCCGGCACCATCGCACATGAAGTTGCCGCCGGTATGGACCAGGTCGTACGGTGCTTGCGTGGTGCTGTACACGGCAATGTTCTTGGCGGCGCCTATGGCATTGCTCAGGTCGTCATCATCCGGCCGTGGACGGTTGTAGATCCAATCCAACAGGTAGAGCGAATCCACTTCGTTGGCGTAGATGGTCTCGGCCAAGTAGTCGCGTGACCAGATGCTGTTGAAGGCCGCATTGATAAAGGTGATCCCGTTGAGGTCTTCGATCGGGCCGCCGTAGTCGGGGCCTTGCAGGTAGCTGATCACTTGTGCGGAATTGTCCGTGGCGATGATCACTTCACATTCTTCCTTAGCGTATCTCACGATCTGTTTTAGGATGCCGGGAAAAGAGGTCCACGTGATCACTACGCTTTGTACTTCTTCCCACTCGGCCATGGTGCGGACCGGAAAATTGGGTGGTGTGGTAATGCCCCTGGAGTTGGATGCACGGCTATCGCGGTACGGACGGATCAACGGGATCTCCGACGGGGAGAGTGCATGCGGCAGGTCGTGTTGTGCGATCACGGGAGTTAGTGCCCCAATTGCAACAATGACGAGCAGCGCGGAACGATAGAAAATGGGAAGACGCATGTGGCACATCCCGCATGGCGGGGGCCGCAAGTTACAGGAGCCGAAAATGCCGGACATCCATTTCGCCGGCGCAACGAAGGATCCTTTCGTCCAACCGATGGATCCTACCGCTTCGGTAAGGCGGACCGCAAATTGGTGTCCGGCGGATCAACGACCGTGGTGCCTTCCTCCGGTTGCGGCGTGGGCCGCTTGTTCGAAGTCTTGCCCGTGCTAGCGAGGAGTTGCGTGTAGATCGCAGTAACATCCCGTACATAGTGGAAGACCTGTTCACCGCGACAATAGCCGTTGCGTATGCCCTCTCGCGTGTAGTACCGCGGCTTGGCCAACAGCTGCACCGCCCGTTCCACGTTGTGTTCCCATAGCTTGGGATCCAGCCCCAGGCGTTCCGCCAAGCGTTGGGCATCGATGATGTGGCCCGGGCCCGCATTGTAACTGGCCAACACGAACCGTAAACGCTGGCCCCGGTCCGGCACCGCACGCATCCAGAGGGTATCCAATCGTCCAACATATCGCTTCGCCGCCCGGATATGATCGGCCACGGCCTTGGTGCTGTCCAACCCAAATCGCGCTGCCGTTCCCGGCATGAATTGGAGGATCCCTTGCGCACCCTTGTTCGAGACGGCCGAGCTATCGAAGCGTGTTTCCTTCCATGCCATGGCCACAAGCAGTTGCCATTCGAACCCAGCTCCAGCTCCGTTCTTGCGAAAAGCATCATCATAAGGCGAGATGCTGTCGGGGTCCACGACCATGCTTCGGCTGCGCAGGGCCCCTGCTTTGGGGAAGCGATCCATGTACGCGCCCATCAGCGCCTCGCGCAGTTCCTTTTCCTCCGGCGCACTGATCCATGCATCCAGCTTGTCGCGCAACCGGGGCGCATTCTTCCGCACCGCGAAACAAAGGTCCTTCTCCGGCCCTTCCATGGCACTGAACTCTACGGCCGGAAAGCGCTTCGCCTCATGGCTCGCTTGTGCATCTGTGACGATCGCGGAATGCACGGTACCGATCACCACTTGCATGAGCAGTTCCTCGGGTGTTTCGTCCGCTGCCAGATGTACGCCTGTCTTATGCTTTCGGCCGAAGGCTTCGCTGAAGGGCGACCATCTGCTGAGCAGGACCGTATCCGACGCGGAGAGCGTGGTGCCCTCGTTGGGCAGCGGATCCTCGCGGAGTTGGGCCACCATGGGCCGCACGGTGTGGTAGGGTCGTGTAAGCGAGAACCATTTCGCACGCTGGCCACCGGTGGTGAATTGCGCCGCGATCACATCGCCCCTACCCTGTTGCAAAGCCAGCAACATGCTATCCGGATGATCGATCGGAATGGCTTTGAGCGGGACATGCTGCTGCTGTGCGAAACGTTCGATCAATTCGAATTCAAGGCCCGAAACCGCCTTCGGCCGTTCCTCCCAGGAAAGGGGGTCACGCAACACCAACACGCGCAACGTGTCTTGCTGGATCGCTGCCCAATCCCTATCGACCCACGCATGGTCCCATGGGAACTTCTCTCTTTTCTTCACTCCGCCGCCCGTGAAGAACGTGGCCACAGCGATCGCCAAAACGACGGCACTACCGAGCACAACAACCCCCGTACGTTCCCTGATGATCATTTGTAAGGGGCCACTTCGGTCGTTATCGCTGGAAGGAATTCCCGGAATTCCTTGGTGTACAGTTCCAAATGGTCGGCGAGCACCTGTTCTGCACCGATCATGGACGCGCCCATTGGCACACGCCGTGCCAAACCGGCCAATGCCCTGCCCAGCCCCTCCAATGTAGCGTAGGTACTGAGCCAGTCGCCTTTTATCATGTATGGCAACATGTGGCGGGTGCGCTCAGGCATCAAACTTTCGTGCGCCATTAATGTGGTATACGCACGTTCGGCGAAAACGGCCAATTCTTCGCCGTGGAACTCCTTCCAATTGGCAGCCAGCACGTGGTCGTAGAACAGGTCCATCACCACCCCGGCGTACCGGCCTGCATGCGGGTGTACCCGTGCCCTTCCGGCCCGTTGCAAGGGATGCGTGTCCGTGAACGAATCGATCGTGCGGTGCATACGCAGACCTCGCTCCAACCGTGGTTCGAAGCGCGAAAGGTCCCGGCCCTTCACCGCATCGCCCATGAAGTTGCCGACCATCACCAAGGGATCCGTGCCCGACAAGTAGAGGTGCCCTAGAAAATTCATGGGGCGAACCGGGCTTGGTCGTGAAGGACCACGCATGAAGTGGGATCCATAAAGTATCTTCGAACCAGCTGGGCCTGAACTGATCCTGCGACCTTCTCCATTCGCAACGTTGCGACACCCGCTTTCATCCACCTGGCCATGCGGCCTGCAAGGTACGGCCCCCGCTCCGCCTGCACAGGACCGGAACCGCTTGTGTGATCAGCCTTCCAGTCCCAGCGGCACCGGATACCTTCGCACAGCGTTCTACCTCTTCCATGCACACCCACGCCGCACCCAACCCAGTACCCGCCCCAAGAGCGGTCTATTGGGTCACACAGCTATTGGCGTGGACCTTGCTGATCGTGCTGTTGGGACTCTACCTGTTCCAGAGCGATCTGCTCAGCCGTGATCAGGTGAAAGTGCTCGTGCTGTTCTTCTTTACAGGTATCGGCATTAGCCACCTGTTCCGTTGGGTGATCATCCGGAATCGTTGGCTGGAACGCGATATCGGGTTCGTACTGCCACGGCTTTCGTTGGTCGCATTGTTGCTGAGCGTCTTGGCTTTCTTGGTGCTTGCGATCGTACATGACCTGGCCTTCCCCAGCTATGCTGCCATGCTCAAAGGTGGTCCGTTGGACCTGTTGCTGAACATCATCAACTGGTCCGTGCTGCTCTTTGTTTGGTCGCTGGGCTACTTCGCTTACATCTATTTCGTTCGCAGTCGGCGTGAAGAGATCCGGAACCTACGCCTTGGCACCGCGAACCGGGAGAACCAGCTGAACACCTTGCGCGCACAGATGAACCCGCACTTCATGTTCAACGCACTGAACGGGATCCGCGCGCTGGTGGACGAGGATCCAGATCGGGCCAAACGTGCGATCACCCAACTGAGCGCGATCCTGCGCAATGCGATGTCCACCGTGAAACGCAATCTGGTGCCCTTGGGCGAGGAGATCGATATCGTAAAAGCCTATTTGGAGCTGGAGCGCATGCGGTATGAGGAACGGCTGCGGATACACTTCGACCTGGATCCTGAACTGGAACGCGAACCCGTGCCGCCCATGCTCTTGCAGACCTTGGTGGAGAATGCGGTCCGCCACGGAATAGCACCGTTGGTCCAAGGTGGTGATCTGTTCATCAGCGCACAACGTTCCTTGAACGGGATCCTGCTCTCCGTGCGGAACACCGGGCACTATGCACCGACCGGTACGCGAACGGACAGCCACGGCATCGGCCTGCGCAATACACGCAAACGCCTGGAGATCATCTATGGCGGAACGGCCAAGCTCACGATAACAAACCACGATGGACACGTGGTGAGCGAAGTGGAATTGCCCAACAACGCACCTATTACTTCACCCAGATAGATCCACCGATGAAAGCACTGATCATTGACGACGAGCGTTTGGCGCGCAAAGAACTCGCCAGCCTTCTTGAGAAACACGACGACATCGAAGTGGTGGGCGAAGCCGCCAATGCCGATGAAGCCGAAGCCATGGTGGCCGAGAAAAGGCCGGACCTGATCTTCTTGGACATCAACATGCCGGGTCGTGATGGGTTCGAACTACTCGCGGCGTTGGACCCCGCACCGCAAGTGATCTTCGTTACAGCGTACGATGAGCATGCCTTGCGTGCCTTCCAAGTGAACGCGCTGGACTATGTGCTGAAGCCGATCGACCCGGACCGACTTGCAGCCGCATTGAACAAGTTGCAACACACCACGGACCCCGATCTACCGCAACGGGAAGTGCTGCACGAGACCGATCAGATCTTCTTGAAGGATGGTGAGAAATGCTGGTTCGTTACGCTGAAGGATGTGCGCTATTTCGAAAGTGAAGGCAACTACGTGCGCGTGCGATTTGATGACCAGAAGCCGCTCGTGCTACGTTCACTGAACAAGTTGGAAGAGAAGCTGGATCCGCTGGTGTACTTCCGCGCCAGCCGCAAACACATCATCAACCTGCGTTGGGTGGACAAGATCGAACCGTGGTTCAATGGTGGTTTGATGGTGAAACTGAAGAGCCTGGACAAGAAAGGAGATCCGGAAAGCATGGAAGTATCGCGCAGGCAAGCGGCGCGGTTCAAGGAGTTGTTGAGTTTGTAGCTTGAAGGGGTAAGGAAGACACAAGTTGAACGAAGTGAAATCCCGCGAAGCGGGGACACAAGTTATGCTCCATTGAGACAAAATGAAAGAGTGGATTATTTTCCTCCTCATTCACGTTATTGTTCCGGCGTTTGGTATAGGTGCCTACTTACTACTTATCCGGAGAATGAAGCGTGAGCAAATACCAAATGCTCCTTCTGGTCAAATATTTTGGATATTCGGAACGTATGGAGTCCTATTCATTCTGGTTCTTACTGCATTGTTTTGGAAATGGTCAGCAATGGCTTCATTAGGTGTCTTCGCTTCCGCATCTATTGGTCCCATCATACTAGGAATTATTGCCTTCATGAGCTTCCGAAACAGAAGAGCATCTCTGTATCACTCATGGACTTTTAGGTCCTCAGCCGTATATGTTGGCCTCGTGTTTTTGGTAATATGCGCATCCTTGATCAACAATATTGGACAATGAAAGCACGGTGCATTACAACAGCTTTAAAACATGTCGATCCTCACCAGGTTTCATAACCCAGCGTTTGAACGAAGTGAAATCCGTTAGGAGGGGACACATTCTTTCCGAGGTGAAGTCCAGTAAAAGGGATCGTGGAGCAATAACCGGTCCCTCAGATCCACTTCCGGTCCACGGCGTACTTCACCAAGCCCGCCGTGTTTCGCACATCCAACTTGGCCATGAGGTGTTTCCGGTGCGATTTCACCGTTTCTTGGGTCACGCCTAGCGCCATGCCGATCTCTTCGTTGGTCTTCTCCATGGCGATCAAGCGGATCACTTCGCGTTCGCGATCCGTTAGACCGATGTAATCACCACCCATGGATTTCTCCGTCCAGGTGTAGCCGATATCGATATTGCGTTGTACGGATGCGCTCACATAGCGTCCGCCTTTCATGACCGTGCGCACGGCGGTTAAGAACTCCTCCTTGTCGCATCCCTTCAGTAGATAGCCCGAGGCGCCCTCGATAAGCATGCTGTTCGCGTATTCCACCTCGGTAAGACTGGAATGCGCGAGTACCTTCAACTTCGGATGGCTGCTGTGCAAGAGCCGTGTAGCATCGATGCCGTCCATCTCCGCAATGGAAATATCGATGAGCACCAGATCCGCTTCCACGGTGCGCAATTCGGTGAAGAGCTTCTTTCCCGTACTGGCATATGCAACTACTTCCATGTCTTCCACATTGGCCAACCAACTGCGTAGGCCATGGGCGATCAGTTCTTGGGAGTCGACAACGATGATGCGCGTAATGGACATGGAGTATTTACTTGCGATGATCAGGCACGTTCGGGAACAAAATACGCTGGGAACGGCAATGGACCTGAACGGATCATGAATACGGACGCATTTGGGATCGTTTTCATTCGGGAGCACATGATCCGGGAACCCTAAAACCCTTTCACCTTTGGTCCCCTTGCTTACATTAGTACCATAACACAAGGCAATGAACAGAACTCTTACCCTGCTTCTCTTCGCACTCCTTTTCGCCCCCACCCTATTCGCCGCCCAAGGTGGGCCCGATGCCTATGGATACATCTGGAAGGACAGCAACGAACCCGACGGGCCCGTTTACGAGTGGATAGACATTATCACCACCGGCGCGCTGATCCAAGGCCTTGGGGATGACAACGTGGTAGGTCCCTACTCTATGGCCACGGACATGCCGTTCTATTGGTACGGCCGCAAGAACATTTGGATCGGCAGCAACGGATACATTGCTTTCAATCCGGGCAATATCGCTTCTCCGTTCCCGACCATTCCCACAGCAGGCGGCCTCAATGACTATATCGCGGCAATGACGGCGGACCTGACCTTCGCGGGCGTTGGCAACCTCGGTCGTTGCTATTGGCACGATACCGATGACCGCACCATCGTCTCCTACATCAGCGTGCCGTTCTGGTCGGCCACTGCCCCGAACTATACCGGAAGTAACACCTTCCAAGTGATCCTTGACAAAACGGACAGCACCATTACCGTCCAATACCAACAACAAACGGGGCTCACGAATAACACCGATCTCTTGGTAGGTATTGAAAGCGTGGCTGGATCCATCGGCCTCCAACATTCCGCCGATATCTACCCGCCCACCAACTTCGCAGTGCGCTTCTACCTTCCACCGCAAACCTCCTTATTGATCAACGATGCAGCCGTGGGTTGGAATACACAGGTGGGGAACGGAGGCAAGTTCCTTTCGCGTAATGGCACTGCACTGCCCTTGGTCACCAACGTGCGCAATACGGGGAACACAGATCTGACGAATGTGCAGGTGAATGCCGAAGTGCGTAACGCGGCCAATATGCCAGTGGCCAGTGGAAGCGCCACTGTGAACATGATATTCGCCGGCCTGGACCAGACCGTAAGTCTGAACGGCAGTTTTGTCCCTACAACCAATGGGACTTATCGTTTCACCACCGCCGTGGATCCCGTTCCGGATGAAGTGGTACCGATCAACAACACCCTAGTACAGGAATTGGTGGTAGTGGATACCACACAGCTCACACATGAGCTGAAATTCACAGGCGCTACTGACGATGGTATCGGTCTGAGTTGGGACGGTGGCAACGGCGGTGTGGCCGTACACTTCATTCCACCCTACTACCCTGCCTATGCATCCGCTACAACGGTGCGGATCACTAGCAACATTGGCAATTCCGCATTCAGTATGAAAGTGTACCGGGACGATGGACCCTTCGGCACGGCCGGCACCTTGCTCGATTCCGTATACGTGCCATCCGCAGAGGCCACGGCAGGCGACCATGTGATACCCTTGAACGAACAACTGACGATAAGCAGTGGTGGCGTGTACGTGCTCTGGTACATGAACGGGCCCAATGTGAACATTGCACAAGACATCGTTGCGCCATTCTCCTTGCGAACGTACGAGGTGCTCGGCAACACCTGGGCAGAGTACCGCGATCGGGAAAATGTTGACTTCCATATCGGCCTACAGCTGGCCCAAGCCCCCATTCTGGATGTGGGCTGCACCGGGTTCTTCGGCATCACCAACGGGCAGAACATCAATGCCCCCGTTAACGTGCGCACGTGGATCACCAATTACGGGAATCAACCTGCAGTTGGTTTTCCCGTTACTTATCAGTTCTCCAACTATACGCCGATCACAGAGACGTACAACGCCACACCGATACAACCCGGGCAGCAGGTCCTCTTCGCCTTCACCCAACCATTCGTTCCGGGCGAGAACACCACCAGCGACATCTGCGCATGGAGTGCTTGGGACCTGGATAGCACCACCAACAACGACACTGTTTGTGTGTCCATGAACACGTTCGTGGGCATCGGCGAACTGGCCTCGATCAGCGTTCGCAGTTGGCCTAACCCGACCGCCGAACGTTTAACGGTGGAAGGCATTCCTCCGGGCGATGTCGTTGTCACCATCGTGGATGCCGTGGGTCGATCCGTGCAACGGACCAAAGCCACTGCCGCCGGTGGTCCTTTGCAGATGAACGTAGGTGCACTCGCCCCAGGTAGCTACCGGCTGCATATGGAAAGTAGTTCCGGTCAATACCGCACCACCTTCATAGTGCAACGCTAACTTTTCCACAAGGGCTACATTTGCGCGACTTTTCCATGTGGAAAGGAGATGCAGCATAACAACCATGTCAAAGAACACCGGTATCGTATTGATCGTTTGGAATATCCTGCTTACCGCGTTGGTCGGCTGGGGCTTGTTCAAGAACAATTCACAAGGCACCTTACCCGCTGTCGAAGAAGGGTCCGAAAGCACTGAAGTGGTGGACCAAGAACCCATCACTCCGCGTGACCCGGCAGCATTAAAGGAGGCACACATCGCGTTCTTTTACATGGACAGTGTACAGAGGAAATATGAACTGATCGCCGAGAAGGACAAGCGGTTCCGCACGGAAGGGCAACGTCTGGAGAGCAGCTTGCAGAATGAAATGGCCAAGGCCCAGGCACGCTACCAAGAGTTGATGGAGAAAGACCATACCTACAGTACCCAAGCCGAAGTGGCCAAGGACGAACAGGAGCTACAAGGTCTTATGCAACGCATACAAGGACAACAAGCACGCAGCGAGGAACAGTTGGCAAAGCTGGAGGGCGAAATGCTCACCGAGATCACCAGCGAATTGAAATCGCATCTGGAGATGTACAATAAGGAAGCCGGTTTCGACTACATCTTCAGCGTACAGAACGGTGGGCAGGTCTGGGTAGGCAACGAGGATCTGGACATCACCAACGAACTGGTGAAAGGCCTAAATGCCAAGTACCGCGCCAAGAAAGGTCCCTTGAAGTGATCGCCATGGGACTGCTGGACGAAAAGAAACAAGAGAACATAGCTGGTTACGTGATCAGCATGTGGCATATCGAAGACCTGTTGCGCGCCGAACAATTCGACCTTGATCGTTTGGAAGAGCATCTGATCGCGCCCATGGATGCGGACCCGGATACGCGCGAAGAAGTACGCCATTGGTACGCCGACCTGGTGGACCAAATGAAGGAGCAAGGCATTGAGCGTAGTGGGCATTTGCTGGAAGTGGAAGAAGTGATGGGTGAACTGGAATTCCTGCACTCCACCTTGGTGGGCGTGTTGGACGATCATCCCTACAAAGCGCTCTTCAGCGCAGCGGAACCGGGCATCAAGATCCTGCAGGAACAAGCCGGCGAGAACAAGGAAGGGCCGATCGCCACCTGTTTTACCGCGATCTACGGTGTAATGCTCCTGCGGACACAGAACAAAACGATAAGCCAGGGTACCAAGGAGGCTGAAGCTGATATGCGCAAATTGTTGGAACACCTCAGCATGCACTACAAGCAAATGCGGAAGTTGCCTGGAGTTTCGTTGAACTGAAAAGCGAGGAGGTGTACCTCGACTGCACTCGGCAACCAAGAAAGTGAGGAGGTAGAGAGGTGATGTGGAATGCGGTATACCTTTTGCCCTTCGGGAGATCTCCTATGATCCGCTTGTCATTCTTCTTCGCCGTATTGTTGACCACCACGTTGGGACTCGCGCAAACGGGAACTACAACTGGCGGGAAAGAGAGTGCGCGCATCGAGATCCTCAATGCGGACCGTGGCGAGTTCGATGAGCGGATCGCACCCGGTGCACAGCGGCTGAAAGGCAACGTGCGCTTCAAGCACAAAGATGCGATCATGAGCTGCGATAGCGCCTACCTCTACCAGGACCAACGTGTGGAAGCATTCGGGCATGTGGCCATCGACCAAGCCGACACCTTGCATGTACAAGCCGATCGCTGCAACTACAACGGAAGCCAACGTACCGCACGTCTTGAAGGGAACGTACTGTTGCGCAACAGCGACATGGAGTTGACCACGCCAACGCTTGACTACGATCTTCGCAACCACCGAGCCGTGTACACCAATGGCGGCACGATCATCAGCAAAGCGGGCAATAACACATTGACCAGCACCGTAGGCACCTACCTCACCGATGCCCGCCTCTTCATCTTTAGTCGCGATGTGCATTTGGCACACCCCGAACGCACCATCACTGCTGACACGATGCACTATGAAACGACATCCGGCGTGGCCAGTTTCTTTGGACCAACGGAGATCGTACAACTCTCCAAGGATGGGGACAGCACGCAGAACAGCGTGATCCACACCACGCGAGGTACCTACGATACGAAGAACGAAAAAGCGCGATTCAGCAAGCGATCGGACATCTTGAGCAAAGGCCGAACACTGGAGGGAGACAGCCTGCACTACGATCGCAAGACCGGCATGGGCCTCGCTTGGGGCAATGTACTGGTCACTGACAGCAGCGGAGAAATGATCGTGAAAGGGGATGTGGGGCTGTACAGTGAATTGACCGAACGCGCTACGATAACTGGCCGTTCGGAATTGTTGATGATCTCCGAAAAGGATACGCTCTTCCTGCATGCCGATACGCTCTTCACCGCGCCGGACAGCAGTGGAAAACGCATTCTTGCACGCCGGAACGTTCGATTCTTCCGGACCGATATGCAGGGCTTGTGCGATACGTTGATCTACAGCGAAGCGGACAGCATGATCCGCATGTTCCACCAACCGATCCTGTGGAGCGGTACCGATCAGATCACCGGCAACCACATTCGCATAACCTTGAAGGATGGCAAAGCCGATAAGCTCTTCGTGGAAAAGAACGCCTTCCTCATGAGCGAGGTGGACACTACTGGTTTCGATCAGGTAACAGGTACCCACATGACCGGCTTCTTCGGTGAGGATGGGCTAAGAAGTCTCTTGGTTGAAGGCAACAGCAGGACACTTTACTACGCAAAGGAGAACAAGGACGGCAAGGAATCCATCATGGGCGTGAACCGCGCGGACTGCAGCCGCATCAACGTTCTACTGACAGATGGCAAGGTGAGTACGGTGACCTTTTTGGACCGACCGGATGCCATCCTCTACCCGCTTGAAAAAGTACCGCCCGACGAGCTCCGGATGAAGGGTTCTGACTGGCAGGTGGAGAAAAGGCCATTGGATAGGAATGGGATATTTGGGGATGAAGAGAGTCGTTAGTAAGATCAGTGGTTAGTAAGATCAGTGGTTAGTCGTTAGTAAGATCAGTCGTTAGTCGGGAGTCGGGTTCTTCACTTCTTGCAGCTTGTGACTTGTATCTTGAGTCTTCCCTTTGCTGTTGCGCGTTGCTTTTGCTCTTGCTGGTTGCTCCCCGCTGCGCGGGATCTCGCCTTCGGCTCAACTTACGTTTGCAATTGACGATCCTCATCCTTGATCTCGAGCGGGAAGGATAGCTTCGCGCTATGTCCGACCACAAACTTCGTCCCGAAAGCCTGATGATGAGCCACGGCTATAAGCCTGAGCTTTCTCAAGGTGCCATAAAATGCCCGATCTTCCAGACCAGCACATTCGTGTTTCAAAAGGCGGAAGACGGTAAGGCTTTTTTCGAGGTGGCCTATGGGCTGCGTGAGCAAGGTGAAAAGGAAGAGTTGGGCCTGATCTACAGTAGGCTCAACAATCCCGATCTGGAGATCTTGGAGGACCGTTTGTGCCTTTGGGACGAAGCGGAAAATTGTGCGGTGTTCGAAAGTGGTATGAGCGCCATCACGACCACCTTGCTCGAGTTGCTTTCACCGGGTGACCTTTTGCTCTACAGCAATCCGATCTATGGTGGAACAGATCACTTCATCAAACATGTGCTCACTCGTTTCGGTATCGAGGTGATGGGCTTTTATCCATGGGAGCAGGACCGGCTGGAAGAGATCGTTCGCAAGAGCGGGAAAGCGGATCGATTGCGCATGATCTATGTGGAAACACCCGCCAATCCGACGAATATCCTGATCGATATCCAGGCATGCAGTCGCGCGGCAAAGACCTTCAGCACAGCTGAGAAGCCGGTGCTCTTGGCCGTGGACAACACGTACATGGGACCACTTTGGCAGCATCCGCTTAAGCAAGGTGCCGATCTGGTCCTGTATTCGGCAACGAAGTACATCGGCGGCCATAGTGATGTGATCGCGGGAGCCTGCTTGGGCAGTAATGAACTGATCACCCGCGTTCGGGGACTGCGCAGCTTTCTGGGTTGCATGGCCGGGCCATGGACCGGTTGGCTCCTACTCCGCAGCTTGGAGACCTTGAAGCCGCGCATGGAAACACAAGCCCGCAATGCTGCGCAGGTGGCCACATTCCTGAAGGACCATCCCAAAGTAAAGAAGGTCCACTACCTCGGCTTCCTGGACGAACCGGCTCAACAGGCCATCTTCGATTCACAGTGCCTCAGTGCAGGAGCCATGCTTTCTTTCGATGTGAAGGGTGGTGAGCCGGAAGCGTTTCGATTCCTCAACGCGCTGAAGCTCGTGAAACTGGCCGTGAGCTTGGGAAGTACTGAATCCCTCGCGGAACATCCTGCTACGATGACGCACGTGGGCGTGGACCCGGTAGAGCGCGAAAAGCTCGGCATCACTGGGGGGCTGGTGCGGTTAAGCGTTGGCGTGGAACATCCGGAGGATCTGATCTGGGACCTGAAGCAGGCGCTGGAGGTGGTGTGAGCAGGGACGAACAGCACTACGGGCGCAATTTTGGACCGCGGTGATCAGGTTTCGGACCACCGGTGCGATCAACCTCTCTGGTGATCAACGACGTTTCCTACGTACTATGGGCGGTGGTTCAACAGCGATCCCGAACAAGCCCAAAACCTTTTGATCAAAGATGGCCACGTTGGTGATCTCTGAAGCCTCGTCAGCTTCGCGTTCCTTCGTATTATCGATCAACTCATTCGGGTAGATCAACAGGATACCACCGCGTTGATCGGGATCATGCGAGGCGCGGAACACCAGAGCGTTGCCCACAAAGGTGTTCCCTTCCACATGCACCTTGCTCAGGTCCGTTGCGGATAGGGCGACTGCGTTGCGTTCGAAGCGACTCTTCCTTACCAGAACTTGGCTGGCCGCTTCCACGGTGATCCCGGTTCCATGCATGCCCGTGACGCGCACATTGTCGAATGCCAACTTGCAGGCATTCACGGATATCCCATTCGCGTTGCGTTCGGCGTTGCGCTCCAAGAAAGAACAGTCACTCACCATTCCGTTCGCACGGTCGATGATGAGCTGTGCCTTGCTGCCTCCTTCGAATCGGATGCCCTCCAATTTCACTTGCCCCCCATCGATGTGCAATGCGGTCTCGCCTTCTTCCATGGAGATGGCGCTGTTGATCACCGTGGAACTAGCAGAGCCCTGTATCGAAACCATGCCTGCACACTTCACTCCGCCCACTGTTGCACCTGCCCCACCCGAGATCAGCAGACCATTGATATTGCACCGTTGCGAACCATCTCCCAGCATGGCCAGTGTTCCGAACGCATCACCTTGCATTTGGCGCACGAACACCGGGTTGCGCAAGGTGCCCCTAACATGCAATGCTCCGCGCACAACAAGGCTCACATCCTTCGCAAGGAATAATCGCGCACCTTCCAACAACACCACGGCTATCCCGGACGGAACGAGAAGGTCCTGGTCGATCATGTACTTCCCTCGTGGGAAGACCAAGGTGTCTCCGTTCTGCCGCAACTTGTAACGCTTGGCCAACGCCGCAAGGACCTCGCTGTTGTCAGCAACGGGGGCAGCAGCCTCGGGTACGGACATGCCATGCAAGAAGGTGGCGTGGCCCGGTGCGAAGTAAGTAGCGCGGTCCAAATGCTCTGCGGCACCTTCTTGTGCAAGCCTGCGGTCGAGTAGTTTATACTGTGCCTGCATGGCGGTGGTCTTGGCGAAGGGCATGGCCGACGCATCCGCAAGCACGGGTAGCCACGTAAGATCCAATGTCGCGAAACGCCCACGCAGCTCGGGGATCTTTTGTTGTAGTGCGGTACGCTTCTTCTCGAAAAGCGCGCGGAACCCGGGATCCGCCAAAAGAGGCGTGAGCAGGTTGGGCGAAAGCGGCGCAACATCTTCCGCGTAGTATTGCCATTCGCTGCGCGGTGAACGGTAGATGGGTTGCATCTTCCCGGTTGTCCATTGGTAAGCGAACATGACCTTCTCTTCCCGCAGTTCGCGTCCATCCAACCCTGCCATGATCAACCACGACGCGGCGGTTTCGTGGTCCATCAATTTCAATAGCGGTCCCAGGTCCCCGGACCGGGCATCGGTAACCGCACGTTCAATGATTCCCCGCACCTGTGCTCGCTCTTCTCCATTACCCCCCACTTTTGCGAATTGTCCATCGGGATGCGTCGGATCAAGGCTCAATACAACGCGCAGTGCATTGGTCAAACCGCGACGTTCCAAGAGATCCGCATCAACACGCTCTTCCGTACGATAGGCACGTCCCGATCCATCACATCCTGAAACGTGCACATAGGCCACGGCCGGAGTGATGAGGCCCAATTCCTTCGCGAGCAGTTCCAGGTATGCGTCTTGAATGTCACTGACATCGCTCGGCAAAAGGTAGAGACGACGTTGGCCATTGAAACGGTTCTTCTCCGGGAACTTGATCTCCATTCCGGCCTGATCACGCAGATGCCGTACCTCCACCGAATCCGAGTACTCGGGCGCCATGAACATACGCTTCACCCAACCCGGTTCCGCATGCTCTTCGATGCATCCACCCATGCTCTTTGAAGCGCTCAACTTGTATTCGATAATGGTCCCAGTTCCCATGTCCACCGGGCGCCGGTCGAATAATGCTGCATACTGTTCGACTTCGGACGGTCGGATCCCGAGCGGCCAATCCTTCGGCAAGAGATCGGCCGGCTTTAGAGAGAAGAGCGCAAACAAACCACCGCCTACGAAAAGCAAGCCCAACAACCAGGCCTTGGGGCCGATGGTACGGGTCTTATTGGATCTCCGCATCGGTGATGGCATTGGTGATGGTGAGATCCAACGGGACACCGTACGGGAATGCTATCGATACATTGAGCGGTTGCACATCGTAGTGTTGCCAATTCGCGCTGGGTCGGTCCCAGCTCCCTTTTTGAAGAGCAACAGCACGCGGCACCAGTGCGGTCCAAGCACCGTCCAAGCGTTCGGCGGTGAGGGTATCCCGACCTGCGATGAGCTGTGGTGCGTTCTCCATGGGCCCGCTCCAAGTCAACCGAAAAGGCGCTTCGGAAGAAGACCGTAGTGTGAGCTTCTCGCCACGTTCAACCGTTACATCATTCGCAGCGAGCCGCTTGTTCAGTCGATCCCAATAGGCATTGACGGTTGCTCGCATGCCAGCGAAGGAACTGATGGTATGGACCACGGAAAAGCGATGCACATCGGCTGGTGTGAGCGAGACGTGACCGTACTTATTCCTGTCCTGTAGCACGGATGGCTGGATCTCTTCGATGGTATGATCGTACTTCTCCATGAACTCGCCATTGACGTATAGCTCCTGCAATGCTTGGTAAGCATAGCGATCGCGCAACAAACGCCATTCGGGGATACGCAGGAACCAATGTGCAATGGCATCGTTGATGAAGTAGAGCGGCTCCCCCTCCGGTGGGAACATCAGCAACGCATCCCAGAAGATCGGATAGAACAAGCCAGTGCGCTCATTCATGACCAACCATTGGTTGTGGTACTGGTCCATGTGCTTCGTGTTCACCACTACCATGGCGGCGAGGTAACGTGCATACGTGTCCACGTCGATCAATTTGGCCAACGTATCCCTGCGTTCCGTTAAGGTGCGCAAGGTGTCCTGTACCACGGAGATCAACGCTTTCAACTGCACCTTCGCAGCAGTGCTGTCGGCCTTTCCCACGAATTCCCAGTGATCGGCACTCTCCCACAACCGGCGCTTGGGCGGAAGCTTGCGGTCGATGATCGGTGCATAGTCCCCTTTGAAGACCGGCACATCTTTCTTCGCAATGCCCCTGATCTTCTCGAAGTCGCCGTCGATCTGTTCGTACATCTCCATCACACCCTGATCGGAGTCGTTGATCCTCACGTAGACCATTTCGTTCCACGGGACCGGAACACCCATGCGGCCTGCGATCCACATGCCCAAGTGGTTGTTCACCATGTTGAAGGACTTGGGGTTGACCACATTGAGCTTGCGGTAGGGTGCGAACGGATTGTCCTTCTTCAATTTCAACCGGAAGGATCTTTTATCGCCCAAGTAGTGCGATGCGGAATACATACCGCGATACCGGAACGTTACGGGGTACTCCACTCCATGTTCAAGCAATGTTGCCGGGAACTTCTCCCCTCCGCTCCATGGCAGATCACTTTCCAATTGATCCAAAGACTTTTGATCAATGCGGAAGTTCAATTGGCGCAGGCGGTGCGGTCCAGGGTCTTGGGAAAGCCCATCAACGGTGGTACTAAGGAAGGAAGCTGCAGAGATCTTGATCGCCCGATCCGGGCCCAATAGAAACACGAACACCACCAACGATAGCACCACGGCGATCAGCAGAACCCACCACCCGGCACCGATGCCTTTGTTCTCTCGGCTCATCGTGAACGGCCCGCGCCCAAGAGCAGGACCAACATGATCAGAACGGTGAGCACAAGGAAACTTAGATTAAGGCCAAGGCCGAGCAAGGTGGCCAACAACATGACAGGGACCCACAATCCCTGATGGTGATCGCCACGACTGAACAAACCAGCCACCGTAACGCCAACTGCAATGATGATGGAGGGAAGAATGCCCTCATGGAAAAAGCGCAACACCATTACCAAGGCATACGCTGCAACAAGCAACAACAAGGGAAGCGCACCACGCCGCTCCGAAGGTCTCTGGCCCGCGTTCCAACACCAACCGATAAGCACCAATGCCACGGCGAGCATTGCGAAAAGGGTGATCACTTCCACCCACCCGTGCAAAAGGGCGCCCGTCCATCGTTCGGCTTCGCTGCGCATTGCGTCCTGCTTTAAGCGTGCAAGGTGCAATGGCCAACGGTCGCTACGACCAATGGTAACAAAGAGTTTTCAAGATGGGGTTGGGAACAGCCAATAACAGTGCATGGCCAAAAGCGGAATGACACCCACTACGAAAGAGAATTCCTTGGTCAGCTTCCCATGTCCGGAAGCCGACGTGGACTACCCTTTCAAATAGCGCTCCATCCAACTTTCGTGCAAGGGCACCCGGAACTGGTTACGCAGAGCTCCCACTGTGGTCACCAGATCATCATACACGATCGTGTCCGCTGTGATCGCACCTTGCTTCAGTAATTCAGGAAGCTCTTCTAGACGGAAACTGGACAATTTGTCAGCGTGCTCGTAGTACATGATCATGCGATCAGTGAGCGTAAGGTTGAGGTCGAGCTCCAATTGTTTGATGAACCCAACACTCTTATCGATGCTACATCCCGAGGCCGATGCTTGTACTTCATCAACCGCAATAACGACGAAGCGATCATACAGGACATCCACTGTGGCATCAAGATCTGCGCCATGCGCAGCCCAGGTTCCGGTAAAATTCGCACCTAGGTCACGCACCATACGTTGTTCCGCTGCACTTAGAACACGTGCCGCTTTATAAACCCATGTGCGGGCATGGTCCGGCATGTCGTTGATGCGCTTGGTGCTTGGGGCTGTTTCCGTGTTTGTCATGGCTCCTGCTTCGTTCGTTCCCGGTGCAAGTTGCAAACGATATACCAAAGTTCGCAACCCGATCGTGTGAACTTATGTACGAGATGGATGTGGAATGGGTTCGATCGTGGAAGAGAAACGTTGAATATGTTAGGATGTGAAGATGTAAGTTCCTGGTCCGGTTCCGGAATGACGGGTGAGAAAGGGGGAACGTTTGAAAGAGAGAAAGGAAATACGGTTCACGACAGGTGTCACGGTCCTCTTCGAAAGACGTTGACAAGATCTGATGCGAAGAGATGCCCGGGAATAGGAGGAGGACATACCCAAATAAGGCGGGTGGAGAAACTGATCGACCTGGAGATCCGATCACAGATCCGCCGCTTCTGCGATCAGTTCCGCGATGTCCTTCACCTGAACCTCTGCTTCTTTGTTGAAGTGCTTCACACCGTCGGTGAGCATGGTGTTACAGAAAGGACAACCTGCGGCGATGATCTTGGGCTCCATGCCGAGTGCTTCTTCGCTGCGTTCAATATTGACCTCCTTATTACCGGGTTCGGCTTCTTTGAACATTTGCGCACCACCGGCACCGCAGCATAATCCTTTTGCACGGCTGCGTTTCATCTCAACCAATTCGATGTCGAGCTTGGCCAGTACTTCGCGTGGTGCTTCGTATTCGCCATTGCCGCGTCCGAGGTAGCACGGATCATGGAAGGTGATGCGCTTCCCTTGGAAACTACCTCCTTTCACTTTCAATTTTCCTTCCTTGAAGAGCGTGTTGATGAACTGCGTGTGGTGCATCACTTCATACACACCACCCAAGACCGGGTATTCGTTCTTCAGCGTATTGAAGCAATGCGGACATGCCGTCACGATCCGCTTTACCGCGTACCCATTGAGCACGGCGATGTTCTGCATGGCCTGCATTTGGAAAAGGAACTCGTTGCCTGCACGTCTTGCGGGATCTCCGGTGCAGCTTTCCTCTTGGCCAAGAACAGCGAATTTCACGCCTGCCCCGTTCAGCAATTTCGCGAATGCTTTCGTGATCTTCTTTGCACGGTCATCGAAAGATCCAGCACAGCCGACCCAGAACAGTACTTCCGGCACTTCGCCAGCGGCCGCGTAATCGGCCATGGTGCGGATGTTCAGGGTATCGCTCATTGCGTCCAGTCCATTCGTTTATCCGGTCCAAAGGCCCACGGCGCTCCGTTGTTCTCCACGTTCGTGAACATGTTGGTCAAGGCGGGGCGTGATCTGCTTTCTTCCATCACGAGGTAGCGGCGCATGTCGACGATGATGCCGACCGGGTCAATGTTGATCGGGCATGCCTGCGTGCATGCGTTGCAGGTGGTGCATGCCCACAACTCTTCATCGGTGATGTAACTGAGCAGGCTCTTTCCATCATCCTCCCATTTGCCTTTGGCGTCGATCACTTTGCCCACTTCCTCCGCGCGGTCGCGAACATCCATCATGATCTTGCGCGGGCTCAACAATTTGCCCGTCATGTTCGCTGGACATTCGCTGGTACACCTTCCACATTCGGTGCAGGAGTAAGCATCCATCAGGTTCTTCCAAGTGAGGTCGAACACATCCTTCGCTCCGAATCGTTCGGGGACATCGGTGCCTGCAACGCTGTTCACCACGGGTTCCGGTGGTGGTACGGAGGGATCCATCATGGACTTCACCTCCCCTGCCACGCGCGGCATGTTCTTGATCTGTGTCTTTGGAAAAAGGTTGCTGTAGAACGTATTCGGAAAGGCCAGGAGAATGTGGAAATGCTTGCTATACGGCAGGTAGTTCAGGAATGCCAGAATGCCAACGATGTGGAACCACCAATAGCCGCGTTCGAAGGCCAGAACGGTGCCGGTGGACATGCTTTCGAAGAACGGACGCAACAAGCCACTTACCGGGTAACTGCCTGCGGTTGTGTAATGTTCCACACCGCGACCTGCTAGCACTTGGTCGGTGGCGTTCATCTTCAAAAAGGCACCCATTAACAAGATCTCCATTACGAGGATCAACGTTGCATCGGTCTTGGGCCATGCGGTCATTTCCTTTGCCCAGAATCGTGGTATCCGCAAGACCAACC
>Ga0154020_10001451_pt1 | contig 29272 bp, 35 predicted proteins | sample Klosneuvirus_201_FD_109709 | JGI IMG/M metagenome (GOLD analysis project Ga0154020, IMG submission 109709) | Active sludge microbial communities from wastewater, Klosterneuburg, Austria - Klosneuvirus_20160825_MG | ecosystem: Engineered > WWTP > Aerobic digester > Activated sludge | place...
GCGCTCTTGAGAGCTAATTCCATCGCATGCTCATATGCACGGATAGCAAAACTGCGGATGCTATCATTAGCTATTAGGGAGAATTCTGCGGGCAGTGAATACTGAATGTGACACGCGGGTCGCTCCGGCATACCTTCAGATGTGCGCGGCTTGAAACTGGCGATGCCCTGACCTTGAATTGCAGAGGGGGTAATAGTAGTGATCTGAATTGACTTAGACATGATATAGATTCCTTTACGTAATGAAATGAAATGAAATGAGAATTAAATTGTGCGTGAAACTAAGACTAGACAATAAGTGAGGAGTACAGAGTCTAGCATAAAAAGAGCCAATTTTATGTTAAGCATGATATAGTTTCCTTTACTTAGTATTGAGAGAAAGATTAAATCAATTTGTTTACAGGGCCCTTTCAATAAAAGTTATTTTGTATCCGGCAGCAGTCAACTTATCTATTTCATGCTGCCCGCGCCATGCCTCGCATTCAGTTGATCCGCTAGAGCCATCAACCTCCCATTTAATGCTAACCTTGTCATGAGGTGTTTTTAGCCGTAGGTGACTAAGATTGATAATAATAACACTAGGTATCATGGCTGCATCTCCAATAAATGGTTAAGTGTTTGCCGGCAGTAATCCGGTTTCAAATCACTGTCTCATGATGTAATGATAGCACGCTATGGGCAGTGTGTCAAGGGGTATTTCATTAAATAAGCAAATATTTTTTGCGATCCCTCATTGCCAGCATGCCAATATGCCAGCATGCCAATGCCTACCCCCTGCCCCATCCTGCCCCCCCCTAGCTGCGCTATCTGCTAATTAGTAAGGGCATGATAGAGATATCTAATTAGTAGATAGTGTGATAAGGATAGGTAATATAGTATTAGGTCTATAGTGCCCCCCCCCTAGCAAAATTGAAAATAATAAATATATATACCCCCTCCTCCTTATATTATATATCTATATATAGCTATACTAATCAGGGATATCTATATATAGGCTACATAATATATCTCACTATATATAGGATAACTAATTAGTGAGGGTGTGTGGGAGATATGTTAGTTAGTGATATGGGGAGATATGGGGGTCGGAGGGGGGGGGGGTATGGGGGTCGCTGGCATACTGGTTTACTGGCACCCTGGCTGAATGGCAAAATGGCTAGAAACCAAACTGGCAATGAGGGATTCCGGATTCTAGCAAATTAAATAACAAATGCTTTTAATAACAAATTAAATAAATAGATATTATCTCTCTTATCAACTAGTAATAATAATATAACATAAGACTGCAAGGCCGCGCATCCAATTGACTAAACTAACTAATAAATAATAATGCGATAAATAAAAAGAGAGGGGGTGGAGGCCTTTTTTAATTCTGCTGCCTGTCCGTGTCCTTAGAAGCAAAAAATATTTTCCTAAACTTTTTTACATTTTCTCCTATAAGCTCTGATCCCCACATTAGCCATTCTCTCTCAGCCCTCTTAATCTAGCAGCAATCACTAATTAGCAAGAGGCATCACATGTCCGCAGACACTTTCATTAGCTCTCTCACAGCCGCCGAATCTCGCGCCCTAGAATTGTTAGGTCAGGGAGTCTATCCGGAGCAAGCAGCAGCCGCAGCCGGACTCACTCCCAGTCGCATCTCACAACTCTTGTCTCAAGAGCAATTTGCCGCAGCCGTTGCAGAGCGCCGATATGAGAATCTATCTAAGCATAACAGGAGAGATGATGCTTATGATGAGCTAGAGGACACCTTGCTAACTAAAATGAAGGACTGCATCCCACTTATGATGCGGCCACAAGAAATTTTGCGCGCAATTCAAGTAATTAATGCAGCAAAACGCCGTGGTGCAGGCATGCCACAACATATTTCAGAGCAGCAAACTATCATTAATCTCATACTTCCTACACAAATCCTTACACAATTTGCCACGAATGCACAAAATCAAGTTGTGCAGGCTGGCGATCAGCCATTACTTACTATACAATCAGGTACTCTACTTAAGCAACTCGATAGAAAGGAAATTAGCAATGTGCCAGCGCCCGCTGCCGTTAAGTCTAGCTCCCGTAATTACTACTCGGCAGAAGATTTCTAGCCTGAGTCCGGAGCAGCTCGCCCTTAAAAAGAAATCTGATTTGAGAGCGCAATCTCTTCTTAGGGCTCTTGCGCAATTTCAGATCAATAAATCAGATCCAAATCTGATTGCCTATCCTACATTGGCAGCAGTGCTGCGAGACAAAAGAAAATGAATGAAAATATTACTGAGGCATCATTCCAGAGCGGCGAAGTACAAAATCTAGCGCAGACTAATCTAGATTTCCTAGCCGCTCTTGCGATGCCCACAATTTTTCAGTTCGGATTTCCAGTAGTCTTTCAAGCGGTATGGCAATGGCTACTGGCAGAGACATTTAAGCCTCGCTCATTTCCTCAATTAGCTCTAGGACTTCCTCGCGGCTTTGGTAAGACTACACTAATTAAGATCTATATCTTATACTGCATTCTATTCACCACTAAGCGATTTATTCTCATCATATCTAGCACAGCTACACTAGCAGAAAATATTCTCAGTGACGTGGCAGATATGCTTAATGAACCAAATATTATTAAAACATTTGGTGACTGGAAAATAGGCATTGAAAAAGACAATCAACAGATTAAAAAATTTGGTTTCAGGAATCGTAATATTACAATCGCTGCGCTAGGCGCCGGCACTTCTTTGCGTGGCCTTAATATTAAGAACGAGCGTCCAGATGTAATGATTTTTGAAGATATCCAGACTCGTGAGCAGGCAGATAGCCAATTACAAAGCACTGCATTAGAGTCTTGGATGCAGGGCACGGCAATGAAAGCCAAGTCTCCGCATGGTTGCGCATTCATATTTGTAGCTAATATGTATCCCACCAAGTGGAGTATTTTGCGCCGCCTGAAAGCTAATCCTAATTGGATCAAATTTATTGCTGGTGGTATTCTTGCTGATGGCACCTCTCTTTGGGAAGATTTGCAGCCCATTGAGCAGCTACATCGCGAATTTCAGAATGACTTGGCCGCTGGCCGCCCGGAGATATTTTATTCAGAAGTCCTCAATGACGAGAATGCGTCCAGCAACAATCTCATAGACTTATCTCTTCTTCCTAAATTACCTTACGATCCAGAAGATCCCGCAGGACGCCCAATTCCAGCAGGCAATTTCATTATCATTGATCCGTCAGGTAATAAAGCTAATTCAGACTCCACAGCTATTGGATACTGTGAAATACATGATGCGCGGCCAGTTCTTGTAGAATTAGTTAACGAGAAGCTGTCTCCAGGAGATACAATCCGTAAAGCAATTGAGCTTGGCTTGCGCCACAATTGTCGCCTAATTGCAATAGAATCTGTAGCTTATCAGGCAACTCTAGCTTATTGGTTTAATTTCATTTGCCAGCAACAAGGAATAGTAGGCTTTGAAGCAGTAGAAGTATATCCAGGCGGATGGAGTAAGAACAGCAGAATCCTGAATATGCTTAAGTCTTATGCAGCAGGTGAATTGTTTATTGATCCAGAATGCAGACCAATTGCACACTTACAAATCACACAATTCAATCCCCTCAAAACTGACAATACAGATGACGTCTTAGATTTACTTGCATATATGAATAAAGTAATTGAGCAGTACGGAGCCTATGTGCTAACTGCTGCAATTATTCAAATGCAGGAATCAAGTGCAATTCCAGTTCTTGAGGAAGGCATGAATAGCCCATTCTGAAGATGCAAATGCAGCTAAGCAATCTACTAAAGGAAAACCCTAATGGCAACATCAAATACTCCGCTGCTTATTTCTAAGCAGTCTCAAGAAGCAATCGTAGCTTTATTAGCTCAATGCAAGGCTCTAGATAATCAGCATTGGAATACGCGCAATCAAATGCGTAAAGTGGATCTTGCATACATGCGAGAGGCCGATTTCACAACTGAGAATTATCGCGCCAAGACTGCTAATACTCTGGGTGATGCCACTAAGTATCAGAATATCACGGTGCCTGTGGTATTGCCTCAGGTAGAAGCAGCCGTTACTTATCAGTCCTCAGTCTTCCTTACTGGCCACCCGATCTTCGGAGTTACCAGTAATCCTGCATCCATTGATGAAGCTATCCAGATGGAGACAGTAATTGAAGATCAGGCCACTAAAGGTGGCTGGACTGCAGAATTCATTAAATTTTTCCGAGACGGTTTCAAATATAATATAGCGGCAATGGAAGTATCTTGGGGCCGTAAAGTCACTGCTGCCCTAGAAACTGATCCAGGATTCTCCACTAATCAAGCTAAACCCAAAGAAGTAATCTGGGAAGGTAATAAGCTTAAGCGCCTAGATCTATACAATAGCTTCTGGGATAAGCGCTGCTTGCCTTGCGAAGTGCCTTATAAAGCAGAATTTGCTGGATACACTGAGCAATATTCTCGCATTGCTCTTAAGCAATTCATCCAAGAGTTACCTGATAAGTTAGTAGATAATGTAATCGCTTGTTTCGAGACTGGCGCAGTTCAGAATGATTTTTATATTCCTGATCTGAATCCGGATACGAGGACGGACGCCAATCTGACTTCCAATACTAATTGGCTAGCTTGGGCCGGACTCTCAGGCGCAGATAATAAGATTAGCTATAAGGACAATTATGAGGTCACTACTCTTTATGCCCGCATTTTGCCTGCAGATTTTAATTTGCGTGTGCCTGCGAAAAATACTCCGCAAGTATGGAAATTCATAATTGTAAATAATCTCACTCTTATTTATGCGGAGCGTCAGACAAATGCTCACGGGCTTATTCCGATTTTGTTTGCTCAACCAAATGAAGATGGGCTTGGCTATCAGACGAAATCGCTGGCTACTAATGTGCAGCCGATTCAGCAGATCACTAGTGCTATGTGGAATAGTATCATTGCTGCTCGTCGTCGCGCTATCTCTGATCGTGGTCTTTATGATCCTAGTCGTGTGGATGCAGCGCACATCAATAATGAAAACCCTTCTGCTAAAATTCCAGTACGTCCTAGCGCTTATGGTAAGCCTCTTAATGAGTCTTATTTTCCTATCCCTTTTCGTGATGACCAGTCCGGTGTTTTGATGCAGGAGACGCAATCTCTGCTACAGATGGCTAATGTAATCTCAGGTCAGAATCAAGCACGTCAGGGTCAGTTTGTAAAGGGCAATAAGACTTTGCATGAATTCAGCACTGTAATGAATAATGCAAACGGCCGCGATCAGCTATGCAGCCTATTGCTAGAAGCCCAATTCTTTACTCCGTTGAAAGAAATTCTTAAGATTAATATTCTGCAGTTCCAAGGGGGCACTTCTCTTTACAACAAAGACAAGGAACAGATTGTAGATGTAGATCCTATTAAGTTGCGGAAAGCAATTCTTGATTTCAAAGTATCTGACGGTCTTCTACCTACCGATAAGCTGATTAATGCAGAAGCTCTTCAGATTGCCTTGCAGGTATTGCAATCTAATCAAGTGGTGGCCTCTCAATATAATTTGGGCCCGCTCTTTACTTATTTCCTTAAGACTCAAGGTGCCCACATTTCTGAATTTGAGAAGAGTCCTGAGCAGATTGCTTATGAGCAAGCTATGATGCAGTGGCAGCAGCAGATGGCTAATATTGCTCAGATGCTTAGGGGAGTTGGCCCAGATGAGTTGCAGAATCTGATTAAGCAAATGCCGCCGCAGCCTCAACCGCAGCAATTTGGCTACAATCCTGCAGGTAAAGATCCCTACGCACCAGCGCCTGCTCGCAGCAATAATGTAAATAACATTGTCAATAATATCACAGGTAAGATGCAATGAAAATCATCCCTCATTCATTTACTAAATATGAGCTGACGCCAGAGGAATTTAAGGCGGGCGCGGCTCTCACAGAATCTAATAGAGCACTGATCCAGAATCTGATTGCAGCAGCTTCAGAAGAAAAGATTCAGCTCATTTTAGATGAAAAAGAGATCATCAAATTTGCCTCTCAGGATGCTTATCTTAGAGGTCAAATTGATATTCTCCAGCATCTGCTATCACTAGCATCCACCCTTGCAGTATCCTCAAATCTTTCGGAGTAATAAATTATGTCTATCGGCGAACGTCTTTCTCAGTTGTTTAGTGGCAATTCTCAGGTGCAGAATCCTGCAGGAACTCAGCCACAGCCGGCTGCTCAGCAACCTACTCAAGCTCAACCAGGTAATTTTCCTGAGCAGGCTACCCCGGCAATGGCATCTGATTCCGGTAATCCTAATGTTCCTGCTGGCACTAATGCTCCAGCTGCTGGGCTAGATCAGTTTACTGAACTATGGAAAGCGCCAGAGCAATCCCCAGAAACTCCAGCTAATCCTGGAGCATTTAATGTTAATCCACAGCAGCTCATGGAAGCAGCACGAAAGATTGATTTCTCTAAAGCAATCACTCCAGATCAGCTTTCAGCTATTAATCAAGGTGGAGCAGCGGCACAGCAGGCATTTGCTCAAGCACTCAATACTGTTGCACAGACAGTATATGCACAAAGTACTCATGCCACCACTAAATTGATCGAATCAGCTATTGCCCGCTCGCAAGAATCCATTCGTGCAGAACTTCCTCAACATATTAAACGCCAGACAGTTTCAGATACTCTCCGATCAGACAACCCTGCATTCTCCCATCCCGCAGCTGCTCCTATTCTGGGTGCTCTGCAACAGCAACTCACAGTGAAGTATCCAACTGCTACATCAGCTGAAATCAGTAAACTGGCTCAAGATTACCTTACTTCTTTTGCTGGCGTCCTTCAGCCTAAACAACAAACCAATCAACAACCCCAGACTTCTTCTGGAACTGATTGGGATGCATATCTGCAATAATCTCTTTCTGAAAAGGAAATAAAATGGCTACTGGTAATATCGTCGCAGGCATTCTTTCTCAAGGTCTTGGTATTAATGCCACCACTGATCTGGTAAAGAAGTCATTCTCTAGCATGATTACTCGGCTCATGCCGAATGGTTCTGCTCCTCTCTTTGGTCTTACTTCCATGCTTAAGGATGAAGTTGCTGTTCAGACTGAGCATGGCTTCTTCACTAAGACCATGATTTTTCCGTCTGTTACTGCTAGTGGTACCGGTGAATTGATTGGTGCTACTACTTTCACCAATATGGTATCCACTGCTCAGCTCATCCCCGGCATGATTCTCCTGAATCCGCTGACTCGTGAGCTGATTCTGGTTAACACAGTAGTTTCTGCAACTTCTATTACTGTGACTCGTGCATTTGGTACTGTTGCAGCAGTTGCAATTGCTGCTAACCAAGTTTTGTATCAAGTGGGTACGGCATTTGAAGAAGGTTCGGCTCGTCCGACTGCAATGAATATCTCTGCAGTGCGTGTCACTAATTATACTCAGATCTTCCGTAACTCTTGGGCTCTGACTGATTCTGCGCGCGCTACGCAAGTTATCGCAGGCGAAACTACTCTGTCTGAATCTCGCGGAGAGTGTGCTGCTTTCCATGCCTCTGATATTGAGCGAGCTATTTTCTTCTCGCAAAAATTCTCTGGCACCAAGAACAATGCACCTATCCGCCAAATGGATGGTCTGATTAACCAAGTGACTGTGAATGCTGCCGCTAACGTCAATACAGCAGCCGCTACCACTAACTACACGCAGTTGGAAGCTCTGCTTGATCCAGTGTTCAACGTGACTACTGATCCTAAAGTAGCCAATGAGCGTGTCCTGTTTGTGGGTGGCGCAGCTAAGCGTGTGCTGAATAACATCGGCCGCTTGAATGGTACTTATCAATTGGTTGATGGTCAGACTTCTTATGGTCTGCAATTCTCCAGTTTCAAGACCAGCCGTGGCACTTTCCGTATGATTGAGCATCCAATGTTCAATAGCAACGTGACTTGGGCTGCGATGGCTGTCGCAGTTGATCTGTCCAGTTTCAATCTGGCTTATCTGGGCGATCGCAAGACTGTTGCTAGCGAATTTGGCACCAATGGTCAAGCTCTGGAAAACGGTATTGATGCTGTTGGCGGCTCGCTGACTACGGAATTGACTTGCCTTGTCAAGAATCCAGCGGCAAATGCTGTCATATACGGACTTACGGCAGCCGCCGCGGGTTAATTAGTAGAACTCCCCTGCGTTTCCTTGTTTAGCAGTAACACAAACAAGGCCTTTAATTTATCTTTGGGAGAGGATAATGGAAATACTTGTAGATGGCTTGGTTGTTCTTGTGGATGAGCAAAGATTTACTGAGCTCGGATGTCCGCGCCTTGCTGTATATGCTGATGGACGTGGTGGTGTGCAGCATGTGCGTATTTTAGGACAAAAGAAAACAGTGTTCCTACATAAGGAAATCTTTGGTGCAATAGCTGTTGGCTACGTAGTGGATCACATCAATGGTAATGTGCTCGACAATAGGATGTGTAATTTACGCTTAGCTACTAAACAACAAAATACGCAAAACAACGAGGCAGGTCGAAAAGGTACATCTAAGTATCCTGGAGTATCTTGGTATAAAAAGCTCGGAAAGTGGCGAGCTGCTATCTCAATTAAGAATACCAAGAAACACTTAGGCTATTTCCAATGCGAATTAGAGGCGGCGAGAGCTGTTAAAAAAGCTGCGCTGAAACAATATGGCGAGTTCTCCATATATACTAGATTCTACAAGGAGCTATAATGGCTATCATTCAAGTGAACACGCCCGGCATGGCATCTACAAATCCTGGCTACATCTCCAGTATTACGATTCGGACTGGTGGTTCTGCCACTGCTCTGACTCCTAATGCTGCGACTGGCCAAGTTACTGTAGATGCTTCGGCAGCTACTAAGCTGGTACAAGAAGTTTCTCGCATTCGTCTAATCACTGGCTAATATCTAATAGCCCGCCTAGAGAAATCTGGGTGGGCATTTCCACATCTAGGAGAAATAAATGACTATTTTTAAGAAAACTCTGGCTCAAGGTAATTTCATTCTCTCAAATGGCCAGCAATGTCTGTTTGATGCAGAGGGTTATTTTGAGACTGAGAGTGAGAATGTAATTGAGCAGCTGACCGGCACCTATGAAATTGTAGATAGCCGCGAAGTTGCTGCGGAGCAAGGAGCCGCAGAAGAGAAGCAAGCTACTTCTACTGTTGGCGCCAAGTCTTCCGCCTCACTCGTTAAACTCACCAAGAGTAATTAAATAAGATGGCCTCTTTATCCAGCTTAATGAGTGATGTGTATACACTCACTAATAGAGATGATCTAGTTGCAGAAACTAAGTTGGCAGTAAAGATGGCCACTCTTAAAATGCATCAACTAGATAATTTTCCTAAAGACATTTTCGAGACTGGCATCTCCTGGTCTCCAGTTGCCTTTATTCAATCTCTTGATTACAAGACTCTTATTCCTAATTGGAGATCATTCAAGTATCTTCGCAAATATCAAGATGGATTGCCAGGAGATTTCTTTACTTATCTTACTCCAGAGGAGAGCCTTGATCGCTATAAGGTAAATAAAGAGAATATCTGTTATGCAGCAGGAACTCAACTTGAGATTCGCTCTAATACAGAAGATACCTATATGTTGCTTGCTTGCTGTACGCATCCAATAGTGACAGATGCAGGATACTCTAGTTGGATTGCAGATGAATTTCCTTTTGCTATCATCTCTGATGCAGCCGCCTCTGTATTTAAGAGCATTGGTCAGGATGAAAAAGCAAGTGCATTTAAACAAACTGTAGCAGAGCAAGTAGCTCTCATCAGGCAAAACAATATCTTGTAAGGAATTAAATATGAGTGCAAGCATTTGGGCACCAGGCTCTGATATTATTAATATTGATGCAGAGACTACTAATAAGAGTCAGGTCTTTACAGCTACGGCTGGCCAGACTGCTTTCACTCTTACTTCATTCACTTATACTGTAGGTACTGAGAGTATTGCAGTATATCGCGGAGGTCAGCGACTCATTAAAGGAGTTGATTGGTCTGAGACTGACAGCACTACTTTCACTATCACTGGTATCTCTCTTGATGCAGGAGAGACTATTGAGTGTGTAGCAGTTCTTGGCGCTAGTGGAGCTAATGCAGTTGCTAGTGCTGCAAGTGCTGCTGCTGCGCTTGTTAGTGAGACTAATGCCGCTGTCAGTGAGGCTAATGCAGCGGCTAGTGCTGCTTCTGCTGCTCATCCTTGGAGTGTGGAATCTGGGGGCATTTATTATGATGGCGGTGCTGTAAGGCTAGGCGCTGCTGGCGCTCGCATTCTGGGTGATTTCAGTAATGCTACTCTTATCAGCCGGGCGCTGTTCCAGACTGCTGGAATCAATACTTATACAAGTGTTGGAGCCGTTCCTGCTGGGTCAGGTTCTAAAGCTTATTTTGTTTGCTATGGAAGCAGCGATCCAGATAATGCCTCCGCAGGTTATGTAGGAGTGGATCAGTCAGCAGGACATATAGTATTTGCTAGCACTAAGACAGGCACTGGTACTTACCTCCCTACGGCATTTTATGTGAGTGGGGCACATGCCCTTACGTTGGGCACTAATGGCAATCTTGATTTGGGCCAGTTCAACGCTGCGGTGGGAGGGGCTAGGTTGATCTACGTCACCAATTCAGACACATCACTCTCAGCCACCGCCGGATACCAGGCCAATAGTGGCTCTGTTATTTTCCAAGCCTATGCGTATGCGTCTGCAAGCTATACCTATGTAGGCTCATCCTCTAACCACGGGTTAGGACTCTTGCAGGCAGGTATTGCTTGTGTGCTTCTTGATACAAGCAGGAACTTTACTTTGATAACCCCTACAGGAGGGTTAGGCTACGGCACAGGGGCAGGCGGCACCGTCACGCAGGCAACGAGTAAAGCCACAGCAGTCACGCTGAATAAACCTACTGGGCAGATCACCATGAACACTGCCTCACTAGCAGCAGGTGCGGTGGTTACTTTCGCGGTTAATAACTCCCTTGTTAACCAATACGATGTGCCCGTTTTAGCTATCGGTAGCGTAGGTACTGGCAGCGCCTATGAGGCGTGGGTTTCGTATGTGTTCAATGGCTATTTCTATATCACGCTTAAAAACATTACAGCGGGGGCTCTGGCAGAGGCAGTAAAAATTAACTTCGCAATCATCAGAGGAGCCTCGGTATGATCCTCAAGTCTGTAATCCATTATCCTGGCACTAACTCTGTCGAAGCTACCTGGGTGGATGCTGATGACAAACAAGTGCGCTGCCATTCATACGCGGATGTGCAGATGGACATGCTGCGAACTGATCTCGGAGGCGACGCGGCGATGTATGCGGATCTGATCGCGCTAGTAGAAGCTAGTATTAAGCCGCCTATTCCAGAGATCCCTATCCCTGCAATTCAACAAATTGCTCAGTTGGAATCAGCAACACTACTCCCGAGAGTTACTCGTGAATTTATGCTAACTTCTTTTGCTGCTCAGGCAGCCGCCGCTAGCTTAGATCCAATGACTAGCCCAGCTTATGCAAAGCTTAAAGCATTAGATGATCAAATCGCTGTCCTTCGTAAATCCATCTAGGAGTTAGTCATGCAATTCCAGTTCTCTGTCTATATCCCAGTCTGGGCTATTCCAATTCTTATTTTCCATATGATTGGCGGATTTTGGCTACTCTATGTAGCCATTATCACAGTCAAGAATAAGTGGGATAGCCTATCTCTGCTTCCTAAACTTTTTGCTGTGCCTTGGGCTATTTATGCGTGGCTATATGATGTGTTCTCTAATCTGACTTGGGCCTCTCTTATTCTCTGGGATAAGCCTAAATGGAAAGAATGGACTTTGTCTGCCCATGTAGGCCGTCTTAAATATGAAGGTACTACTTATCAGCGAGCAGTATCTAAATTCACTTGTAAAGAGCTCCTAGATCCTTTTGAAGTCGGCGGCCACTGCAGATAAGAGACATTACCATGTTCCAGCATGAATTAGATTTTCAAGACTCCTCAGAGAATAATATCCCCCACCAACCAGAGCGACGTAAGAATATGGGAGACAGAGAGTCTCTAGTTACTGCACTAGCTAATGCAGTACGAGAAGAAATAGCTAGCCTTACAGTTCCAGAAGAGCTGCATAGAGAGCACCATGAATTTATCCGAACTTGGATAGCTAAACAACAACGCAAAGATGAGCGCTGGGATAAAATTAAGACTCAAGTAGGCGGCTGGGCAATTATAGCTTTTCTAGGAGGTATAGGAAAAGCTATGTATGATGCTGCAATACTAATTAAGGATCATTGGAAATGACTACTAAAATCACTACTCAGCAAGTGACTCACAATGGAGGCTCTCTTGCTACTGCCTTAGATGCCAAGATCGGAGTCACTATTGAATACTCCACTACTTGGGATCCGCCCTCAGTATCTAGTCTATCTAATCAGACTCAAGTATTCACTGTGACTGGCGCTCTTATGGGAGATTTTGTGCAAGCCTCTTTCTCTCAGAATCAAGCAGCACTCATCTTAGAAGAATATGTCTCAGCTGCAGATCAAGTAACTGTAGTCTTATTTAATCCAACTCTGAGCACTACTAATCTAGCAGCTGGAACTCTGCGGTTGCGCATTACTAGGTAATATAAATATGTCTCAAGTCACTGTGCGTGCTAATCTTTCTTCCGCCCACATTCCTCTGCTGTCTGAGGAGTTTGGGCGCTCTATTATTGTGCGCGCACAGGATATGAACTATGTGCCGCAAGTAAACGCAAAGGAATCAGATACAGCTAAAGATATAGGTATTCCTCAAGTATATTATGCCCATAATGTATTGCCTACAAACTATGGCTATCGCTCTATTTCCTACTCCGCTCAGATCCCAGCGACCGCAGTAAGTACTTTTTCTCAGGTATTTAATCTTCTGGGAGCCTCTGGTCAGAAAGCTTTTCTTGCTGTATGCACAGATGGTTCTCTGTATGTCTGTCATTCAGGCACTGGATATACTTGGGCAGCTAGCAGCAGTTACTATAAGGCTGTAAATACATCTGGAGCTAATGTAGGTGATGGCCAGATGACCTCTGCTTATGTGAAGCAAGGCGCAGGGGCAGGCTATTATACAGCTATTTTCACTTCAGCCACTGCTTTTGCAGTATCTAAAAATGGTGTCCCAGAAGGTGCAGGCACTGCAGGCACAGAATACACTAGTGTAGATACTAAAGTAAAATTCACTATCAGCACTAATCTAGTAGCTTTTGCTGCTGGAGATACATTCACCCTCACTATTAGTGCAGCCACCTTTACTGGCAATATCACCAAGGCAGCATTAGGTGGAGAAACTTATATTGCTAGTGAAGGCAATGGAGTATTTCAGTATGACTTCGCAACCAACACATTAGTCTGGCGTCTGGCTGCTGGAGTCTTATCTACTCAGATCCTAGGTATCACTACCTCTAATGGCTATATGATTCTGTATAGCACAGATACTGTATTGTGGTCTAGCACTCTTAATGAGCTAGATTTTATTCCTTCTCTTAGTACTGGAGCAGGTGGTGGTAGCATTGAGGATGCTAAAGGCCCGGTGCGCCGCTGCGTAGGTCTTTCCTCTGGATTCCTAGTATTTACTGCAGCCAATTGCGTAGCCGCTGCTTATGCAAATAACTCTCGCTATCCATTCATTTACAGAGAAGTGCCTAATGCAGGCGGTATTCCTGACCTATCTCAAGTAACTGATGAGGCAGATAGCACTTCAGTATATGCATTCACTACCCATGGCTTACAGCAGATCAGTGGTCAGAAAGCTCTGGTAATTATGCCTGAGATTTCTGATATGCTGACAGGTAAGCGTTTCGAGGATTTCGATACTAATACTCTTACTTTTAGCACTCAGAATTTATCTGCATCTATTAAGAAGCGTATTGAATTCATCTCTGGTAGGTATCTAGTTATTTCTTATGGAATAACTTCCTTTACTCATGCCATTGTGGTGGATACTGTGCTCAATAGGCACGGCAAGCTAAAGATTCCTCATACGTCTGTATTCCAATACGGCTTTCTGGATGCCGATGATGCAGACACTCCAAAGAAGCAGATAGCATTTATTGCCTCTAGCGGCCAAGTGAAGACTGTAGAGTTTGCTGCCGGTGTCACTAGCCAAGATTCAGTAGCTCTTATTGGGCGCTTTCAATATGTACGCCAGCGAGTATTACAACTAGATCAAGTGGAGCTAGAGTCTGTAGATCCAGGAACTGATTGCGAGCTATATACTTTTCCAGCAGCAGATTCAAAGACTCTTACTGATCCTGTGCTAGGCTATAAAATAGAGTCAGGACTTACGAGAACCTATAGATTCAGATCCACTGCTCTGACTCATACTCTTGCCATCAAAGGCACTTTCAGACTCAATTCCTTAGTAATTAGATTTTGTGTAGGAGGAGACAGATGAGCACTAGACAGTCTTACTCAATTAGTCTTGGGCTAGCAGCTGTTCCTGATGTAGATGATCCAGTAATATTTCAGGCGATGATGCCAGTATATAATGCAATCAAAAATACTATGAGCGCATTGGATACTTATACTGGCAATGCCCTAGTTACCGCTGATGAGTATCAGACTATTGATCCTTACAGTCATCTATTGGTACAGAAGGGTACCATATTTTTCTGCAAAGCTTCTGAGGCAATTAGTGCTGGGCACGCAGTAAATATCTGGGATAGCTCAGGGGCTAGAGTAAGGAAAGCTACCAGCACTAATTTACCTGACGCTATTGCTCTTGCTGGAGCAGTCGCTGCCGGGGAAGTAATTCCAGTATGCTTATTCGGTTTAGTGACTGCTCTAAGCGGTCTGACAGTAGGCGCAAATTATTACCCCACTGCCACTCCGGGAGTGATTAGTACTACTGTACTAGGCAATAAGATAGGTAAGGCTCTTTCATCATCCACTCTTTGGTTTAATCCTTGATATGAAAATTACTAATGCTGACGTAATAGGGCGCTGGAGAGATTCTCAGGATCTTACCTTGTCCCGCATGAACAATATATCTGCGCTGGTTCTGTGCGTGAATAAGCTTTTAGATCTAGCTCGTGAGGCTGGCATACGGCTCAAAGTAAATAAATCTACTGGCACATTAGTTTCTGGCACTCGTTACGGGGGCTTCCGTCCTCAAGCTTGTTCAGAAGGCGCTCCGAAGTCTGCTCACAAAGAAGGCAAAGCTGTAGATATCTATGATCCAGATGAGGCGCTAGATACTTGGCTTAATGATGACATTCTCACAGAATGCAATTTGTATAGAGAGCATCCAGATAAAACTGAAGGCTGGTGCCATCTAAGTATCAGGCGTCCTGCCTCTGGCCACCGTACTTTCTGGCCTTAAGTAAGCTGATCCCCTTATTGCATTGACTTAGCGCAAGCCTATTTAATATCATTGTTAATTACAGGAGTTACAGACATGGCTTCATTATTGATTACACTACTACAATCTGCCGGTGTAGCTTTTCTGGGAAAGCTTATCGGAGCGACTGTCACAGAGAAAGTGTTGTCTAAGCTATTCTTTCAATTGGCGGAGCGGCTTGCAGCTAGTTCTACTAATGGTTTGGATGATGATATGGTAAGGCAGATTAAGGCTGCTTATTTTAGAGAAGGAGAGAGCAATGACAACTAGTCTAGACGCTCTGAAGTCATTGGCCACTATTTTTAGTGGCAATAAAGCAACTCGCACCCTTAGTGGCGGATCTGAAACTCAGACCACTAGCACTGATATTGATCAAGAGACTCTTAATAAGCTTTTGCAATCTGCTCTTGAGAGCAATAGTGGCTTGGCTACTACTGCTCAAGGTCAGAAGACTGCTGGCCTATATAACTCCAGCACTAGTAAACTGCTGACCAATGATCTAGTCTCTAGACTCACTGCTCAAGTAGCAGCAGGCACTGCTACCAAGACTACGACTACGACTAAGACTCCTGTAAAAGAAGTCACTCAAGGTGGAGGTCTTGGACAGACTGATACTCTGACTAAACTTGTTGCTGGACTTTCAGCAATCGATAAGTTGGGAGGTATTAAGGGGATTAAGAGTGGATTGAAGAGTACTCTTGATGAGTTAGGTGGATTTTTTGAGTCCAGCAACGGAAACTTCCTTGCTAATATTCAAGATCAAGGTTTCTCCACTATGCCCTCCGGACTTGATTCCATACCTACTCAGGGAATGTCAGTAGCTCCTTCAGCTAATTTCTCCTCAGCAAATTATTCTTTTCTGGATGCGCTCTCTAATCCTGTTACTGACTCTCTTAGCTACGCTCCTATCGATCTTACGGCTGGACAGGTAGATCTATCTAATAGCGGAGGGGCCCAGCCAAATTTTTCTCAAGCCTCTTCGAAGATTGGTGATACTTCTCCAGTCTACGAAGGGGCTGTTAAGGCAGCAGGCAGCACTAATCTATCCGCTCTCACCGCTCCCACTGTGAATGCTTGGTCTAGCGGTATGGCTGCGCTAGGCCTCGTTCAGGGACTTGAAGGACTTATGGATGGAGACGGCTCTAACGATTTGCTAGCCACTGTAGGTACAGGTATTAGTGGCTACCAAGTATATCAAGCTGCTAGCGCCTTAGCTAATGGCGGCTCACTTAGCTTTGCTGCTCCTAAGGCAGCTGCTAGCACTAGTTTAATCAGTGATGTACTACCTTACGCAGGATCTATTCTAGCGGCTGCACAAGGAGATGTACAAAATGCAGCACTATCCGCTGCTGGTACTTATGTTGGTGGAACTATCGGGGGCCCTCCAGGAGCAGCTATTGGTGCTTTTATAGGCTCTACGTTATCTAGTATTTTTGATGGCCCCGCAGATGATCCACATAATAATGCCGACTATACAGCTTATCGCCTAGGTACTGGTAAGTCTGGTGCGTTTGGTACTGCACTGCCTGAGTTTGGTGTAGATCCTGAATACACTCGCTTGTTTAGGGCGTATGCGAATGCAGTAGATAGGGAGCCTTACCTGTCTGATTATAACTATGCTGATGTATATACTGGCGAGAAGTCTAGGTATGTACGTCCAGAAGAGCCCGATCCTACCAAGTACTATAAGCCTGATTACTTTGTTGCTGGGGACACTTCAGGTAGTGGGCGTTGGACTGATAGTTATGCGCTAGATCAGACTACTATTGATGCATATAACAAGTATGCTGCGAGGACTTTTGAAGCTGCCCAGCATTTTGGGAAAGCCTTCTCAACGGATACCTCTTATCTGGATAATGTCACAGCCTCTGGGAATTACGCTACACTAGATGATGCGCTAACTGCCTATCATGATTCGCTATTTGCTGCTGTAAAGGATAACAGCGGCGCATTCAAAAATTATATTTAACTGGAGTACTGGTCTATGCCTTCCATAGAAAGTCAAGTGAATGAATTCATTGCTGCTCTGGGAGCAAATACTCAGGCCCAGACGGAGATCCTGAATAAACAGAAAACCCTCAGCAATGATAATATTGCTGCTGGTCAAGCTGTTGTTCAGGACGCTCTGGATGTAGCTAATAAAAAGCGTCAAGGGGAGCTTGAAGCGCAGCAGCGAGCTCTTAAGACTGCGCAAGAGCTTGGCAATGATATCAATGATCCGCAATCTGTGATGGCTATCATGGTGCAGGATTTCAGAGAGAATACTATTAAAGCTCATGAGCAACAGAAAGCTATTGCCGCTCGTCAGCAAGTGGGATTCTTTGATAATCCTCTTGACTTTCTTGTCAATCAGGTATTGTTGCCTGATGAGATCAATGCCAACAAGGCTACCCAAGCTATTGCAGATCAGAGTGCGCAGACTATTCAGACTATGCAAGCATTGACTACTGCATCTGCTCAGGCCGCACAAGTCACTAAGCAGACTATGAGTAAAGAGACTATTGCTCAAGAAGCAACTATTCAAAAAGCTCAGATTGATAAGCTGCTGAATGACCAAAAGATTGCTGCTCTTGGCTATGACTCAGATGCCTATAAGATTCTTGGTGATGCTGATGCTAAGAAGGTATCTATGCTTATGCAAGTGCACTCTGCTCAGCTAGCCGATGCTGCTAATGCTCGCGCATCGGAGATGCATAAGGCTCAGATGGCTAAGATCAATGAGGATAAGCTTGAGGATGAGCAAGTAATGCGCATTGTAAATACGGGCGCACTTGCTTTCCAGAAGCCTCAATTGACTATGGCTACCATTAAGATGATGCAGAAAAGTCCTGGCCAGCGCGCTGTTTTCGAGGGGCTATTTGATCAAGGTATGGCTACTCTTGCTACTGGTAGTAGTGCTGTAGGATCTACTCCTGGGCAGGCAATTATCAATACACTGCAAGTGCAAGGATTGCAGGGCCCAGAGAATAGGCAAGCAAGAGAGATGCTATCTAATGTTACTCGTGATGCTTTTGAGATCTATAAGAGCACTAAGGGAGGCACTGCTGCTAGCGCTGCCACTCCTCAAGGCAAAGCAGAAGTAGCTGGCATCATCAATGATATGCTCTTTGGCCCAGTAGATCCTAAGACAGGTAAGCGTAATGAGCGCATGGGCTTAGAATACAAGGCCGCCCTGAATTCAGATGCACCTACTAGCATTTATAAGGCTGCTGATTTGCCTAGGCTTGCTGATATGAATTCAGTTAAGACTAATGTCCTGTATGATGCAGTAATTAAGCCGGCTGTGGATGCCGGAGTAACTAGCTCTAGCCCAGAGCAGATCTATAAGCTAGCTATTGCTGCTCGTGATCGTGGCCTCATCAATGATAAGCAACTGGTACTTGGTATCTCTGATTTCTATAAGTCAGCTACCGCAGAAACTTATGCTAGCAAAGGTCTAGGCAAGTTTGGCTTTCCTTATAGGCCTAGCTATGTGGCAGAAGTACCTAGCGTATTTAGCACTAGCTCAGTGAATAAAGATAAGATTGATTTCGCGCGACCTGAATCAGTTCTGTCTTATCATACTGCTGCTCAAGCTCGTATAGCTTATGACTCAGTATATCGCTTCAATCAAAAGGGACTTGATCCTAGATCAGCCGCCTTTATTAATCAGTATGTGGGAGAAGGTAATTAATTATGTCAATAGATGATTTCTTTTCCAACGCTTCTCAGCAAGAGCCTGACACTCAGCAAGAGGTAGGCTTTGGTATTCCTAGCTATCTGATTGGTGCTAATAATCATCAGGTGGCTAGTGGTGCTTCTGCTATTGAATCAGTCTCTGACATTGGTCGCTTTGCTGTGAGTGCAGTAGCTCGCGCTGTCACTTCAGTATACAATATTGTGCCAGAGGCTATCAATTGGATGGGCGGCCATGTAGATACTCTGGATACCTATGACGTAATTAGTAAGTTTGATAACAATCTAGCAGACTACTATCAAGCAAACCACGGATCTATTGATCTTGTGGGAGATATTGCCGCGTCTTTTATTCCAGGCATGGCGGGTGTCAAGGTATTGAATTATGGTCAGAAGGCTCTAGCTGCTGCTAGCGCTGGCAAGACTGGATTCAATATGGCTGCTCACATTGGCTTGCTGCCTACTTATGCTAATAAGCTAGGATTTGCTGCTGGCAAAGAGATGGCTGCAGTCTCTCAATCATTCTCTTTGCTTAATGCAAATGTAATTAAATCTGTGGCTGCTGGTTATGCGCAATCTGCTCTTGAGAGTGCTGCATTTATGGGAGCCTCCCAGATTGCAATGTCTAAGAGCCCTCTATTTGAGAAGCAAGATGCCTCAGATATCTTCTGGAATTCTGTGTGGGGAGGTGCAGTAGGCGCTGGCATCAATGGCTCGCTTGCGGCTGCTCGCACATATGGTGCAGTTAAATCTGGTATCAAAGCAGCTGATCGTTTGATTAATCCTGGCTCTCTATTCACTGCTACTGAAGAAACCCTCTCTTCTAGTAATAAGCTTGTGATTGCTTTGCATGACATTAATCATCCTCCTACTCCTCCAGTGGGTGAGAGTGAGGCTATTACTAATGCATTTGCTCGTAAAGTAACTGATCGTCAGGCAGTACTTACTAACAATATTCGCTCAGAAGTGCATCGCATTACTGGTGATGAGGAGATTGCTAATCTATTTACTGATAGCATAGTGCAGGCTCCTTATGAAGTAGCTATTGGTAATGTCCAAGATATTGCTAATATCCAACGAGCTGGTATTACAAGACTTACTCCTTTTGAGAAGCTAGTTAAAAAGCAGCCTGAGCTAGAAGCCAGTAAGGCAATCAGTTATGTATCCTTGCGGGGAGAGAATGCGCTGCAAGTTTCCCATGATGCTCCTGCTGTCCTCAGTCTGGCAGATACTGTGCCTAATGCTAAAGCAGTAGATCAAGCAATCAGTAAATATAAATTTAAGCCTAATACTGTCTGGAGCCCAGTAGTTGCCGGTGATCATTTGGAAGTAGAGGCAAGGAATATCTGGGCACAGAAACTGGATAAGCTGCCTGAGACTGTCTCTGCAAATGATTTGCCTTTGCTTGAGCGTTTGTATGCAGATGGCGCTCCTAGCTTCAAACTGACTAACGGTACTGAGATAGCTCAGTCTGATATGCTAGACTATCTCAAGTCAGTCAAGACTAAGCAAGCTTATCTGCTGGCTGAATCTTTCCCTGATATGACTACTGAGGAAATAGCCAAGCGAATCAATGTCAGTACTAAGTTGTTGGAGAATGAAGCTCAGAAAAGTAATCAATTGGCTGATTGGATTGCTACCGATTACAGCAAGCTAGTAGCTGATAAATCCTACACTACTCCTCGCTACCTTAAGCTTGTATATAATGTACAAGATAAGATGGATGAGAACGGCTTTGTGATGGATGCTATCACTCATGCTAAGGCACAGCAGAAAGAATTGCGTCAAGCAATTAGTATCTCTGCTGCTCAGTATTTGGGTGCTGCTAATGATATGCTTCCTGCTGCTATCGGTGATAATGTTATCTTGGCTTCCTCACGTATGGGGCCAGGAGGCGGCTTTACGGGTATCATGAATGAAAACTATGGCACTATGGGGGCAGTCTCTCAGCAGATTGGTGCTGTATCTAATAAAGAGAAAGCTTTGCGGGCCGCCGCTGTGGAGGAGAAATTCTTCCCACAAGCTTATCAGATCCTTAATGATCAAGTAGCACAAGATGATATCATCAAGGCTGTGAATCTAATGCGAGGCAGTCCTGAGCGCTTTATCTATAATGCAGATGATGGCGTATTGCGCATGCGTAAAGTGCAGGCTGCTATTGATAAGGCTGATGGTTCGTCCCCTGAATTGCTAGATCTTAATAGTCCTCAAGAGCTTGTGATTAAGTCTGATTCTGCTAAGCAATTCTTGCAAGATTGGATTGCGCATAATGATACTAAGCTAGAATCTGGGATGGCTCGTAATTCTTATTCTCTAGGTACTGCTGGTCAGGATATGCGAGGTACTTTCTATATACCTCCTCCTGATCCTAAAGACTATCCTTTCTTTGCTATGGTAATTGATCCAACTGTGACAGGCACTGGCCACGTCAGGATGATCCACGCCGCCGATCAGCAGAAACTTGAATTGCTAGCAAGCAAAGTAAATCAACAATCTGGACTTAAAGTAATCTTCAAGAATCAATCTGAGGATTTCCATAAGGCTATGCAAGATTATGAGTATGGTCTTGGGATCAATGAGAATTATATTGATTCTGCTCTTGCTCGCACTGGCGCATCTGCCCCTTATTTCCCTGAGACTGATGCTAAGAAGATCCTTATGGATATGATTTCTTGGCGCAAGAAAGCTGATATTGCAGACTATCGCGAGTGGGTGAAGCTTAAGTATAGCCCTGAGATTGATACTCTCAATCAGCTGGCTGCTGCTCATGATAATCTAGCTGGAAGTATTAAGGGTTATGCAGGCAAGTATGCAGGCGATCAGACTGCTAATCCTTATCGTGATTATGTCAAGACTATGCTTGACGTGTCTCGTAAGGATGAGTATCCTATCTGGACTCCGCTTAATAGGCTTCTGGAAAAAGGCGTGTCTAGTTTGTATGCTAAATTGCAAGATGCTGTGGCTACTGAGCCTGCAGCAGCTGAGCTTGATCGCGTGCAGGGAATGCTAAAAGAGGCTGGCATCTCAGCTAATTTTACTGATCCTGCCACCATGCTGCTAGCTAATCATACTGCGCCGCGACCTGTGCTGGAGGAATTTATTCGTAAAGCAAATAGCGCCCTTAGCTTCCTTATGCTGCGCAGCGATCCGCTGAATGCTATGAACAATGGAGTAGGCCACACTATTCTATATGGCACTGAGACTCGTGATCTGATTAGGAATATCTCTAAGGGGAATACTGAGGCTGCAGGTGAATTGGCCAAGATCTCTAAGCTGGATATTCCAGGGAAAGAGCTTGGCTCCATTATGTCTCCAAGCAAGCTGGCTACTGAAGCTTATAGTGGTTATGCTAAGATGCTAGCTGGTAATGAGGACATGAAACAGCTAGAAGTCTTTTTCCGTCAGCATGGCTGGCTGCCTAGTCTCTTGGATCAAGAGCGCACCATTATGAATGCAGCTACTCTTAAGGGAATTGAATCTCCCGGAGAGCTAGCTAAGCGCATGGGGCAGATGACTGATGCCGTTAAGCTACTGGCTAAGCCTGTCACTAAGCTAAATCAGGGCGTGGAAGATATGAATCGCTTTGTATCTGCTTATACTGCAAAGCGCATTTCTGATGTTGGTATTAAGTATGGCGTGATCACTGCAGATGATCAGCTCTCCTATATCAATACCTTTGTGAATCGGACTAATGGTAATTATATTGCCAATCAGCGACCGATGCTATTTCAAGGCCCACTTGGTCAGGCAGTAGGATTATTCCAAACTTATCAATTCAATCTCATGCAGCAACTTTTCCGCTATGTGGGAGAAGGAAATAATAAATCTGCTGCACTGCTTATGGGTATGCAAGGAACTATCTATGGTATGAATGGCTTGCCTGCATTTAATGCTATCAATACCCATATTGTGGGTAATGCTTCTGGCAATACAGACCATAAGGATATTATCTCTAGCACTTATGGAGTAGCTGGTAAGCAAGCTGGAGATTGGCTGCTATATGGCTCTGCTAGCCAGATGCTTTTGCATCCAGATCTGAAAGTGAATCTGTATTCACGAGGTGATATTAATCCTAGACAAGTAACTGTGATTCCTACTAATCCAGCTGATGTGCCAATTGTAGGAGCAATCACTAAGCTATTCGGCTCTATTAAGCAGACTGCTAGTAAGATGAATGCAGGCGCTGATGTGTATAGCAGTTTCTTGCAAGGCATTGAGCATGCTGGTATCTCTAGACCTCTCGCTGGACTTGCTCAAGTAGCAGAAGCTGCTGGTAATCCGCAAATGAAATCTTATAGTACTACTAGCCAAGGAAGTATTATTGGAGCTAATGATTTATTTAGTCTGACTACTTTTGCTCGCATGACTGGTGGCCGCCCTTTAGATGAAGCTATTGCTAATGATGCAGTATTCCGCATTAGGGCATATAGCGCAGCTAAGAATAAAGAGATCAATGATCTGGGGGCTAGTATTAAGAGTAAAGTGCAGACGGGATCTATGGATCAAGCATCTCTTAATAATTTCATGCGTGAGTATGTGCAGCGTGGAGGCAAGCAAGAGCAATTTACTAAATTCATGATGCGACAAATGAAGACTGCTAATGTATCCACAGCTAATCAATTAGCTAACGATCTTAAGAATCCTGTAGCTCAGAATATGCAGGCTGTTATGGGAGGCTATCGCTTGGAGGACATGAGTAATGAATAGAGCTCTTGTTGTAGATGAAGTATCTGCAGGACTTATCTATATGGGTGAGTCCGCTCCTGGGGCTGATGCAGCTAGACCAATTTGGCGGATCACCCGAATCACAGTAACTGGCTCGATAACTAAGATTGAATTTGCAGGCGGTAATACAGCTTGGAATTCAGTTTGGAATGATCGCGCCTCACTCACTTATAGCTAGGAGTTATAAAATGCAAGATCCTGTTTTGTATGAAGTGCTAAAGAATCAAGGTCGTCTAGAAGCTAAGCTAGATATGCTGCTTGAGATGGAGATGAATGAGGATAAATGTGATGATGGAGATGGCAATGATTCTGAGGATGTAGCTGATGCTCAGTCTGATGTGGCCGCTCCTGTGACTTACAGTAATCAACTTGAAATGCCTGACTTGCCCCCTATTTTCTAATTGGAGAAATGAATTATGGCTGCTTATAATATTGTTGCAGGCTCGCGTGAGACTCTTGTAGAAAGCATGAATGCTGGCTCAGATCAGTGGGCCTTTGCTCTATGTCTTACTGCCCCCAATCTTGCATTTACTGCAGGCACTACTGACTTGGCTACCTCTGGCGGCTATACTGCTGGTGGCGCCAATGTCTCAACTACATCGAGTGCAGAGTCTGCTGGTGTATATAAACTAGTACTTGCGGCTCCTGCTGTCTGGACTGCTTCTGGCGGGGGTTTTACTTTCCGTTATGTAGCTCTCGTCAATAAGACTACTAACCAAGTGGCCGGTTACTGGGATTATGGCTCTAATGTGGTGATGAATGGTGCTAACGCAGATACATTCACATTCACTCCTGATCCTACTAATGGTGTAATCAATATCTAAAAGAGGTAATTGAGATGCGCTACTCTAGGCTTGCATTTATGAATAGATTTACTGACACTGAGTTGGGGCGCATCTTTTCTGCCGCTAAGGTGTCAGTAGTTGTAGAGGTATGGCTGGCTAAATTTAATGCAGCTACTCCTGAGGCTGATGGAACTTGTATTGATACTGATAACCTTGAGACTATCTCTGGGCTTATCGGTCTTGAGCAAGCTGGACTATTAGATGCTGGCCGCACTGCCTCTGATATCCTAGGACAGCCTGCTGTGGTTCCTCCTCAGTCTCTTGCAGGCTTTTCTGTAGGAGATAATGTCAGGGTGCTTAGCCCTTTTGATCAAGTTTATCCAGATGTCTATCCTATAATTAGTGTGTCTGGAGAATCTATTAATATTAATGGAGTAGATTTTGCTCCTAGCTACTTGGAGAAAGTCTAATGGCTATCACAACTATAGATGGTATCATTGCCGGAGCTAAGCCGCCTAAACCTTATTATAAAGCGCTTAGTGGTGCTCTTGTTGCTGGCCGGCCATTCTCTCCTTTTTATACTCCAGGTATTCCGGGCAGAGCTGTTGCGCCAAGTCCTGGCATAGCTGGTGCAGCGCTGACTAGTTATCCGGGGCAAATTAGTTTTCCTACTATAGCCTCAGGTAAGCGTTATCTGTCCCGCTTCTTAGGGCAAGCTACTATTAATGGTACTCTATTGCTATGCGATCGCCTCTGGCATAATAGTGGTATTACTATTACTAGTGCTACTGCTCAGACTATCAATAGCGTCGCGTGGCCGGCTCGTGATGCTAATGCAGCCACTAGTGGTGAGGATGTATTGATTGGCTTGGAAGTAAGCTCAGTAACTGGAGCAGGCACACCTACTCTTACGCTTAGCTATACTAATAGTGCAGGTACTGCTGGCCAGACTGGCGTTAATACTGTAGCAACATCTGCTGCATCTGCTGTAGGCGCTTTCTTTCCTATAGGACTGGCTGCTGGAGATGTAGGTGTACAGAGTATTCAGACTTATACTCAATCTGCTACATGGACTTCTGGTACTGTACATCTAGTAGCCTATAGAATTCTGGCTGCACTGGAACTGAATAATGCCAATACAGGAAATGCTATTGACGCTTTGACTGGCGGCTTCCCAGAGCTATTTGCTAATACTGTACCCTTCTTGCTATTTATTCCTAGTACAACTACTACTAGTAATATCTTTGCAGAAGTTTCTTATGCGGACGGCTAATCATGGCTATCACTACACTTGCTGGAGTTAATAGCGGCGCTAGACCTCCTGTAATGTTTCATAAAACTATGGGATCTGGCGGAGCAGCAGGCCGCGCATTCTCTTTATTCTACGCTTCTGGATATCCAGCCGCCGCCGCTGCCCCTACTCCTGGATTAGCTGGGGCTGCTCTGACTAGTTATGCTGGAGAGCTTGATTTGACTAATCCAGCTTCAGGTAATAGCTACTTGTCTAGACTGCAAGCATCTGCTAATAATGCGGGGACACTATTGCTATGTGATAGGCTGTGGCATAACTCTGGGTTATCGCTAACTACTATTACTGCACAGACTATTAACTCTGCTGCATGGCCTGCTAGAGATAGCAATGCTGCAGTGAGCGGTGAGGATGTGCTTATAGGATTAGAGATTACTACAGCTACTGGCGCAGGTACTCCAGTGCTTAGTATGACTTATACCAATAGTGCAGGAGCTGGCAGTAAAGTAGGCGCTGGTATCCTGAATACAGTGGCTAGTACGGCGGTCGGTTCTTTCTTTCCTATGGGATTAGCAGCAGGGGATACTGGAGTACAAAGTATTCAAGATTTCACATTCTCTGCAACATGGACTAGTGGTGCAGCTAGTCTAGTAGCTTATCGGATCATTGCTGCTTTAGAGATACCTAGTACATTTAATACCTCAGCTATCGAAGCAGTGTCCGCATCCTTTCCTCAGATGTTTGATGATACTGTGCCATTTCTGATATATCTTCCTGCTGCAAGCACCACTCCAGCTGTAAATGGACAATTGATTTACACGCAGGGTTAAGGAGAATTAAATGAGTGGTCAAGGACGATACCCATTTAAAAGCTCTTGGCTGAGTAAGTGGCAGCAAGGCAGATTGCTAGGGGCACCTTTTCTTAGGCCTGCTCCATTAGCAGATTGGTTCTTTCCTGCTGCCTCTGGTCAAGTTAATTATAGCCTATCAGGAGCAGCCGGCAATTATACAGTTACTGGTATTGCTGCTGGCCTTAGCTTTAGCAGAAAATTGTCTGGAGCTCCAGGAAGCTATAGCTATACAGGGCCTGCTGCATTAGTACAATTCTCTCGTAAGCTATCAGGGACTGCTGGCTCTTATAGCTATACTGGACTGGCAGCTACGCTAACTTATACTCCAGGAGCAGGTGGCGGGGTTGCTTATAGCCTATCTGGGACTGCAGGATCATATGCAGTAAGCGGTCGTAATGCCACTTTGCAGCTGGCTGTTAAGCTAAGTGGCGCTCCCGGATCATATGCAATTACTGGGCAGGCAGCATCTCTATCTGTTGGCCACTCTCTTATTGGCTCTCCCGGTAATTATAGCTATTCAGGAGTTGCTGCTAGTCTTGGCTTAGCTAAGAAACTGAGTGGGGCTCCCGGTAATTATAGTTATCATGGGATATCTGCAAGCATGGCTTGGAGCGGAGCAACTGCCCCTACAGTAATTAAATATCTTAACCTAATGACTGGAGAGATAATGCTCCTAATGCAATTATAGGATAGCTTATGAATGAAGAGATAAAATGCGAGACTTATATCCCTCTTAAACTTCGTATCAGATTATTGATTAGAAAATTAAAGTCTTTTCTCACTCGCCATGAAGGGATACTTACTGGGCTAGCAATGCTAATTGTATTTTGCTTAGGCATCTATAATGTATGCTCAGTATTTGCTAGTAGCTTTGGATATAATCTGAAGTCTGAGATGAGCTATCAAATAAAGAAATCTACTGAAAGGAGGTGATCATTGTGGGCGGCAAGAAAAAGGGCGGCGGTAAGAAGAAATAATTCTTATCAAAATTAATTGACAAAAGAAAGCCCTAGTAGCTCCAGATCAATTAAGGTCTGAGGCTCTAGGGCTTTTCTTTTTGCTGAGTCTAATTAATGTAATCTACTATTAGTGTCCGGCGCTGCCTTAATTCTTTAGTGAGCTGGGCCGCTATACCGCAGATTTCTTTCTCATTAAATACTCCATCAATTACGATATCAAAGATTGTGCAGAGAGATGCTAGGATTCCTCCCATAGATTTATCATCTGTAACTGAGAGGGCAGTCATTACATCTGGATGATTCATTAATTCATCCTGTAATGCTATCATCTCATCGGGGAAAAGCTGGTGGGTAGCCATGACTAATTGCCTCCATAGTTAGTTCGGCATGTCTTGCTTGCACCTTTGCATCACTGAGAGCATTGTGTGCATCTGGATTATCTGGCTTAGGGGTAATTGGATAGGTCTTAACTAGGTCTCTATAGCACCAATTATTCCTATAGCTCCAAGGCTGCTTAAGATGCAATTTCTTAAGTGCATAGCCTAGGATTACATTGTCAAAATCCTTACCGTTGCCCCACACATGTAAGTCTTTAGGATCTCCAAGGGTAGCCATGTAAGCACAGAAAGCTTCTAGCATGCGATTGATGCTAAGAGTTCCTCCAAACGCTTCATCTTGTTGCTCAGATTTCTGCTTATCCCACCAACTAATTGTCTCTGGGTTATCAGTGAATCCTGCTTGTAGAGAGGATTGATGGCTGGCTCTCTCATAAAAATTCTCTAGCGGAGAATGAATAGAGAATGGGACTGCGGCCAGAGTGAGAATGCAGCAACCTGCATCTACTCCAGTTGTCTCTACGTCTATCATGATGTTCATTGATTAATTTCCTTTCGTGCGTGCTGACTAAATAACATATCGGCGCAAACCTCATAAGCTTTCTTAGCCTCCTCCATATAGAAGAAGGTAGAATATTCATTTTATTCTTCTCCGGGAGAGACTAGATTAGCTTGCTTGAAAGCTGCTTGATTTACCTCTTTATGGCCATTATAATTTCCTTTGTTTGCATAAGACAATTCAGGAGGGACTTCATCATGCTCATAGAAAATCATCTGGCCAATGGCATCGCCAGGACAGATTTCAATATCATGATATGTGGTCATATTACGCAACTCAAGAGTGAGTACTGAGCCATTCCAGCCAGCATCACACCAGCCTGCATTGAGATGTTCTAGACCAATACGAGCCATAGAAGATTTCAACTTATATTCTGCTGAGATATGAGCAGGCAAATTGAAAACTTCTTGAGACTGAGCAAGAATGAACTCTCCTGGACGCAATATATAAGAGCTCTTTGAGATATCAATCTCCTGCATGCATAGCTTATCTCGTTTAGCCAGCGAGATAATCTTTCGCTTTCCTTCTCGCAACTCTTGTGGATGAATCTCTTTTAAGATCTTATGGCCTAGATGAATGTCCATACTGGCTGCATTAAATGAGGCAATCTTCCAGCCCTCAATCATTCCATACTTATCAATACATTCAAGGATTTGCTTTCCATTAAGAATTGTCATGCTAAATACTCTCTTTCTGCTGCTGTTAACAAAGAGAAATCCACAGTTTTATCCTGAGATCTCTCGGCTATAAGTACTCTTTTTGCTAGATACCCCTGAGAGCCAGTGACTTTGAATATCTTATCTGCGAAAATAAGATTCTCTAGTATGCCTCTCAAGTCTGTTGCTGTA